>Ga0105046_10005169_pt1 | contig 20668 bp, 14 predicted proteins | sample MAT03_FD_78385 | JGI IMG/M metagenome (GOLD analysis project Ga0105046, IMG submission 78385) | Freshwater microbial communities from Lake Fryxell liftoff mats and glacier meltwater in Antarctica - MAT-03 (megahit assembly) | ecosystem: Environmental > Aquatic > Freshwater > Ice > Liftoff...
GAGCGCAAAGCCATCGGGGTCCACGTCGGCGCCGCCGCCCGAGGCGTTGATGACGTTTCCGCCGACCAGGGTCGCGTCCTCGTTGGTTCCGAACGCATCGTCGCCCGCGATCGGCGGGTCGTCCTTGTCGGGCGTCGGGTCGCCGCCGCCACCGCTCCCGTCGCCGGATGTGCCGCCGTCGCCGCTGCCCTGCTCGCCTTCCCGCCCGCCGGCCGACGTAGCATCGAAAGCCACCTGCTGGAACGAGTTCGCGCCATCCAGTTGCGTGCGCTGGCCAAGCGCATTCGAGACCGCGTCGCGGATGTCGGATATCGCCGCCTCGTCCTCGAGGAGGTCGAGGCCGGACTTGGCGACCTTGACCGCCTCGTCGGACAGCGTGGTGATGACCCATTTGTCGCCGACGGATTCGACGGTACCGAGGATTGCGCCGGTGGCCTTGTCGAGCAGGACATAGCTGCCGACCTCCCCGCTGCCGGGATCGGGCAGGATGCTGAATTCGGTGACGCCGAGCTCGGTGCTGACCGACACCTTGGGCGTCGTGCCGCGAATGCCCATGGTGGCGACGGGCGTCTCGACCTTCATGCTGCCTGACGGCGCGACCTGCCCGGTGACGAACACGAACGAGCCCTGCACGAGATCGACGACCATCGAGCTGTCGGCAACCTTGGCGGGATCGAAGATCAGTTCATTGAGCACCATGCGGGCATCAGCCGACATGGAGAACACGGAATCGTCGATGAACGATACGCCGAGCTTGGAGCCGGGGCCGGTGCTGACCACGTCGCCCTGATAGACCGGATCGCCATTCGCCAGGTTTCCTGTCACGCCGTCGCTGTGCGTGACCGTCGCGGTGCCCTCGATGGACACAACCTTGCCGATCTCGGTAAGTGCTGTCGCGGCCGTCGTGCCGCCTTCCTGGGCATACTGGCCCGGTGCGTTGGGTCCGGCCAGCGCATGGACGACCGACGGCGTCAGGTAAGCGCCATTCGGCCCGACAAGATTGCCGCCTGCGCCGGCGAAATAGTCCTCGACGAGCAGCGAAGCGCCGTTGTGTTCGATCACAAGGTCGTGACCCTGCCGCGAATAATCGCCCATGAACAGCGTCGCCGCGTCCGCGACATGCACGGAACCGTTGCCATCAGGCAACAAGGTGGCCTGAGCCACTGACGGCCCGCCGACGACTGCGCCCATCGTTGCCATTGTTCTGTGCCGTTCCCCGGCGAAAAAACCGCCTGCCCATTCGCATCCGCAGCATAGCGGCGAAAGCCGCGAGAGTCCATAAAACTTGCCGCAAGGTAAATTTGTGGCGTGCTATCAGCAAATTCCGGTTGCCGGCTTATAAAGTGCAGCGCCTACTGCGCCTCCCGGAGCGCCTGATCGCGTATCTTCAGCACCGGCTTGAGCAGATATTCTAGAACGGTGCGGTCGCCGTTCGAGATGTCGACCGTCGCCACCATGCCGGGTATCACTCGTATGCCGCCGGGCACGTTGGCTTCTCTCATGTCGATGCTGACGATCACCTGGTAGAAGGTTTCGTCCTTCTCGTCGGTGATGGTGTCCGCACCGATCCGTTCGACCACCCCGTGCAACGTACCGTATTTGGTGTAGTCGTAGGCGCTGAGCCGCACGGTTGCCTTGGCGCCGGGCTGGATGAAGGCGACGTCCTGCGGGCGGACGCGTGTCTCGATGAGCAGCCGGTCGTCGACCGGCACGATCTCCACGACATTGGCGCCGGCCGCGATCACCTCGCCGATGGTGGCGACGTTGAGCGTGTTGACCACCCCGGCGACCGGCGAGCGGAGCATCGCGCGACGCACGCGATCGTCGGCCGCGCGAAGGCTTTGCTGCACCACCGACATTTCCGCCTTGACCTTGGAGATGCGTGCCTGCACCTCGGCCAGGAAGGCGGACTCCTCGGTGTCGAGCTGGGCTTCGGCCTCCGCGACCTCGGCCTCCAGTCGCAGCTTCGTGGCTTGCCATATCTCGAGATCGCCGCGCAGTTCGGTAACCTGGCGCTGGATCTTGATGAACTCGAGTTCCGGCACCGCCTTGCGGTCGAAGAGCGCCTGCGTGAGATCCAGTTCCCGTTCGCTCAGCACCAGCGAATCGGCCTGCTTCCTGGCGGTAGCCTCCGCCTCGCGCAAGGTCTGGCGGCGCTGGACGAGCTGTTGCTCGCGGACCGCGACTGCTTCGTCGAGCTTTCGCCGATCAGCCAGAAAAACCGCCTGCTGGTCCAGGTAGAAAGGCTCAACGGCTGCATCCAGGCCGGCCGGCGGCTGGTAACTTTCTGCTCCACGCGACTGCGCGCCGAGCCGGTCCAGTTCGGCGGCGAGCGCAACCTGCTGCTGGCGCAGTTCGCCAAGCTTCGACGCGACAGTCGTGTCGTCGATGCGCACCAGATCCTGTCCGGCCACCACGCGATCGCCTGTCGACACCAGGATGTCGGCGACGATGCCGGGCTCCAGGCTCTGCACGACCTGTACCTTGCTCGACGGGATCACGCGGCCGGCGCCGGTTGCAACCTGTTCAACGCGAGCAAACGCGGCCCATAGCAAAAGCAATGCGAAAAGCGACCCGATGACGATGAGTACACGCCATGCGCCTGGTGTGACGGAGGATTCGATGACCGCGCGCGGGTCGTTGGCGAAGTTGAGGTCGACGTCAGCCATTGTCGCCCTCCCCGGAGGCAACGAGCCTCCCCTTCTTCAACGAAGCAAGCACCTTGTCCCTTGGCCCGTCGGCTATAACACGGCCGTTTTCCAGCACGATCAGCCGGTCGACCAGTTCAAGCATCGACACGCGGTGCGTGGCGATGATGAGGGTCGTATCGGGCTTGAGCCAGTTGCGGAAGGTGCGGATGAAGGCGGCTTCCGTGAGATTGTCCATCGCGCTGGTCGGTTCGTCGAGATAGACCACGCGCGGCTGGCCGAGCAGCGCCCTCGCGATCGCAACCGCCTGACGTTGGCCGCCTGAGATCGCACGGCCACGCTCGCCGACCGGCAGCGAGTAGCCAAGCGGATGGCTTTGCGCCAGAAGGGCAATGCCCGAGGCATGCGCTGCCGCGTCGAAGGATGCCTCGTCTTCATCCCTGCCGAAGGCGATGTTTTCCCGGAGCGTACCTGCAAACAGCTCCGGCTCCTGACCGACATAGGCGACAGCCTTGCGCAGGTCGGCCATCCAGCGGTGCTTCACGTCGGTGCCGTCGACGATCACGGCTCCCGTATCAGCCGAATAGAGTCCGCAGAGCAACTTGCCGAGCGTCGACTTGCCGCACGCCACCTTGCCGACAATTCCGACCCTCTCGCCAGCATCAATCTTGATCGAAAGGCCGTCGAGCGCCCTGGTCTGGTGGCCGGGATAGGAAAACCCGACATCGCGGACTTCCAGTCGACCCTCGGCAATCGGCGCGCCTCCCGCAGGCAGGTTCTTGTGGTCGCGGTCAAGGCCCATCATCCGATTGAGCTGCTTGAGGGCCGAAAACGACGTCTGCGCCCGCGCCAGGGTCGTTGCGATGCCGCTCAGCGGCGCCAGCACGCGACCGGCGAGGATGTTGGAGGCAATGAGGGCGCCGATGGTGATGTTGCCCGCCGCCACAAGGTAGACACCCCAGACAATCAGCACCACGCTGACGCCCTGCTGCACCAGCAGGCTGAGATACATCGCGAGCGACGACCAGAAGCGCATCGACGAGCTGGCGCGCACCGAGCCGGCAACAGCGTCCTCCCACCGCTTCTGCAGCACGCCTTCGCCCGCGACTGCCTTCACCGTCTCGATGCTGACCAAGGATTCCACGAGGATGGTGTGCCTGTTGGTCTTGGTGATCTGGGCCTGGCTTACCGACCGTGCCAGCGGGACCTGAATGATGAGCGTGGCAACGAGCACCACCGGCACCGCAATCAGCGGCACAAGCGCAAGTTCGCCGACGATCATATAAAGCAGGCCGAGAAAGACGCCGATGAACAAGAGGTCTATCACCGACACGATGCTCGAAGAGGTGAAAAAGTCGCGCACCGACTCAAATTCGCGGATGTGATTAGCGAACTCGCCGGCCCGCGCCGACCTGCTCGCCATGGTGGCGTCGAGCGCCTGTTCGAACAGCGCCGCCGACACCTTCATGTCGACGCGCCGTCCCGAATTTTCGATGACCCCGGCGCGCAACATGCGAAGGATGAAATCGCCACCAAGCGCGATGATCACGCCTGCCGCGAGCGCCCAGAGCGTCGGCACGGAGTTGTTCGGGATCACCCGGTCATAAACGTTCATGACAAAAAGCGGCAGCGCTAAGCCGAGCAGATTGATCACCAGGGCGGCGATGACAACGTAGATCCAAGTCGGCCAGAGCCTGAAGACAACCGACCAGAGCCAGTGTCCACGCATGCGCCGGATCATTGCGGCATCGGATGCGACGGCATCCTGCTGCCTGCGGTCGGCGACATAGATCACCGCGTCAAGGGACTCCCGGTCGAGTTCGGAAAGGCGCTTGGTCTTCGGTGCGGAAGCGCCTGGAACGACCACCTTGGCGCTGCGGGCCCGATGGCGCTTTTCGACGACGATCGCGACATCGCCGCTTTTGAGCGGAACGACGAAAGGGCAAACCAGGCCCGAGACTTCGGACGGCCTGCGGTCGACGATCTTTGCATCGAAGCCTAGCCGCTCGGCTGCACGCGCAAAGAGGCCGATCGGCAGCAAGCCGCCTTCAAGCGGCAACCCCTGAAGCACCGCCGCCCTGGAGAAAGACTTGTTATGATGGCCGGCTAAAAATTCGAGCGCCGCAAGCAATGGATCGTGAACGGCGAAGGCCTCGGGCTCTATTTCCGAATTTTCACCCAAGGATCCGCGCCGTTGGTCCAACTCTCACCATTTCCCGCATCGTCCGACCAGATTGCGGACCAGGTCCGCGCTGCATTCATTCCTGGCTGAGCGCGGGAATGTCAAATTCCTGCTGCGAGGGACCGCGCAGCAAGGTCGGCAAAGGGTTTGACGGCACGTCTGGAATTTCCTGAGCACGAACGCCTAGCGTCTTGAGAAGAACGCCCATCTGCGCGAGCAACTCGTAGCTGGAGAAAATGTGCACGGAGATAACGTTCGACAGCTCGAACTGACTTGAAAACCGTGCATTCTCGGCGTCAAGCACGTCAAGAAGGCTGCGCTTGTTCGCGTTGTATTCGTCGCGGTACGTGGCGACGACCTTGATGTTCTGGGCAACTTCGGTCTTGATCGCGGTGACCTCGGCACGGCCATCGACAAGCCTCGCCCACGCTGTCTCGGCTTCCTCGGTCAGCTGGCGAACGAGGATCATCTGCTCGGCGAGTTTCTCGGAATGGCGCTCGCCGAGTTCGGCCGTGCGGTTCTGCCTCACGCCGCCGTCGAACAGCTTCCAGCGCAGAACGACCATCGCTTCCAGTTCATCGTTGCGGCCGGGGGTTCCCTCGAGATTCTCGCCTCGCGTCGCGGCTCCTTCCAGGAAGAGCTGGGGGTAGAGCGTTGACTTGAACTGCTGCTGGTCGAAGTAGGCGACCTGCGATTCAGCGACCGCCTCCTTGACGCGGGGGTTGTTGCGGATGGCGCGGTCGGTCACTTCGGCGACGGATTTTGGAATGCCCGTCGCGTATTTGACCGGCTTCAGGTTGGAGGCCGTAACGCCGACCGCGTTCTTGTACTTCGCCTTGGCGGTTTCGCGCGCGACCTTGATCCGCGCCACTAGCGCCTTTGCGGATTCAACGCGCTCAACGGTCTGTTCGAGATCGCCTATCGGCGAACGGCCGCCGTCGTAGCGCTCCTGGATGATTTTCAGCAACGCCTGGTGTCGGCGCACATTGTCCTCGGCAAGCGCCAGAAGCTCGTTGTGGCGGACAACGTCGATATAGGCTTCGACGCTGTTCAGGCCGACAGCCTCGGACCGCACCATGACCTTGAAGGACGCCGCCGAAATATTGGCTTGGGAGCGATAGATGTCGTTGGCCCGATCCCAGCCGTCAAACAACACCTGCCTCACGCTGAGGGTGGCCTGACGGCGGTCCTGCCAAACATCGTTGACGTCGGGCCCAAGCCCGTTCGGCCGGTCGATCTTCTGCTGACCTATGTCGGCACCAAGTTCCACCTCGGGCAGGAGCCGTCCCTTGGCCTGCTTGAAGCTGTATTCGTTCGCCCGCCGGTTGGCCTGGGCTGCATCGATCTTGGGATTGGTCAGAACCGCCTGTTGGACGGCTTCGCTCAGAGTCGTCGCGCTGGAATCTAGCGTCATCGTCGCCAAAGACGTGGCAACCGTCAGCAACCAAACGCGCAACCTCGACATACGCCCAACCCCTCGAGACAAAATGTGCATACACTAGTCTGCCCGAAAAAGACAGACTTGGCGCTGCACGGCAGCTAAAGCCCGGAATATCGGGCGATTTCCCCCACCGTGCGGCAAGTATGCCACACTAACTATTTCGACGTCGCCACGTACACCCCGTCCCACCCCTCTTCCGGGGGATTTGCACGGAAATCCGCCACCCTTGCCTCGTAAAGCTCGACATAGTGCTCGAGATCGGCGCCCAGGCGCTCGGCGAGCGGCCTGATCTGAGCCAGCGCGTCGGCGGCAGCATCCCATTTGCAGCCACGATAGAGGTCGAGCATGCTGCGATTGACCTCCTTCAGAGACTGGAACGTACTGTCGGCCATCATGTCCTCAAGGCCAAGCAGGGTGTGGATGCGCTCGGGTTCGTTCTTGCCCTTGACCCGCAGGAGATCGATTTCGATGACTGCAAGCACATCCGCGACCACCGCGGCGGTGGTGTCGCCGAGGATCACCCCGACGCCATAAGGCTTGGACTGGCCTTCCAGGCGTGAGGCAAGGTTCACGGTGTCGCCCAGCGCGGTGTAGTCGAACCGCATGTCGCTGCCCATGTTGCCGACCACGCATTGGCCCGAATTGATGCCGACGCCGATCTTGATCTCATGCACTCGTTCGCCGGGGTTCTGCTCGGCTTCCTGCCTGCTCTGCGCGTTGAGTTCTTCGACCGTCTTGAGCATGTCGAGCGCTGCGCGGCAGGCCCGCATGGCATGGTCGGGAAGGTCGACCGGGGCGTTCCAGAACGCCATGATCGCGTCGCCCATGTATTTGTCGATCGTGCCGTCGCGATCGAGGATGGCTTTCGATAGCGCGGTCAGGAAGCGGTTCATGAGCTTCGTGAGGCCCTGCGGATTGGTCTTGAAGCTTTCCGAAATGGTGGTGAAACCGCGAACGTCGGTGAACAGAAGCGTCAGTTCGCGGGTCTCGCCGCCGAGCACAAGCTGCTCAGGATGGTCGGCCAGGCGGTCGACGAGCGCGGGAGATAGATACTGGCCGAACGCGCTCCTGATCTGCCGCTTCTGCTGCTCTTCGCGAATGTAGTTCGCCGTTGCCATGAGCATGAAAAGGGCGGCAAGAGCCCCGATCGGAAAAGTCGGGTCGATCAGCATGCGCTGGGAGTAGAACGCCCAGAGCGTGGCGATCGCGACCATGCTGAGAGCCGAAACCGCGGCAAAGAAAGAATACAGCGCGCCAATCTTCGGGACGAGCCAAATGATGAAGATGCCGGCCAGGAAGGTGAAGACAAGCTCCATGCCGATCGCATAGCCCGGCCGGTACAGAAACTGCTGCGTCAGGATGTTCTCGATAATCTGGGCGTGGATTTCCACGCCGGGCATGAAGTTGGCGACCGGGGTGGCGCGAAAATCCTCAAGGCCAACCGCCGATGTGCCGACGACGACCAGATGCCCGGCAATCCTGTCGGCCGGCGCTGCGCCAGAAAGAACGCTGCCGGCCGAAACATAGCGATCCGGCGACGAAGCGTTGAACCATGGGAATACGCGCCCGTTGCCGTCCGTCGGCACGAAGACGCCGCCGACCACGATGCCTTCGAGCCCGGCGCCGCCGGTGCGCGTAGCGAAAGCCTGGCCGCCTGTCGCGATGCGCAGCATCTCGGCCGAGAGCCCGAGCCGCATATGGTCTTCCACCATCATCACCAGCGGCACTCGGCGGAAAATGCCGTCCGGATCCGGCTCGACCGTAAACAGGCCGTGCCCGGCCGCTGCGTTGGATATGACCGGCAGGTTCTGCACCAGACGCGGGAATTTCAGGAGGTACGGCATCGGGTCGCCCCCGAGTGCCGCGTGGGGCACATCGGGGATGTCCCTTTCGCCGCTCGCGAGGGTATCATCGGCGAGGCGCACGCTGGTCTCTCCGACCACGACACGCGATTTCTGGATCGCATCGGCCAGCACCTGCTCGTTCGACGGCAGCTTGAGCAGATCGGCCTTCACCGACTCCGGCAGGTTGGGGTTGTCTTCGGCGATGCGGTCGGGCGAAAGCCGGTCCGGCTCGGCGAAGACGATGTCGAAGCCGACGACAACAGCGCCCATGGCGGTCAACCGGTCGACCAGCCGCGCCACTTCGGAGCGCGGCCACGGCCACTGTCCAACCAGCTCGAGGCTCTTTTCGTCGATGTCCACGATCGCGACCGGCTGCTTCGTCACAGGGCGCGGGTGAAGGCGCTGGAAGATGTCGAAGCTCTGGTTGCGGATGCCCGAGACGAAAAGCGGGTCGGCCACGCGCAAGCCAAGCAGCAGGAGCAACAGAACGATGCCCGCGAGGCGCGCCAGGGCAACTCCCATCGATCCGGCTGACTTGAACACTCGCATGCGCCGTAACGTCCCCTACCCTGGGAGCTATTGATCGGCGGCGGGGACAATGCTGTCAATGCGTGCTTTGCGACCTTGACCGGACGGAACGATTTTTCTATTTTTCGCCAAATAGAAATCGAGTTGCGTGACATGAACCTATCCCTTGCCGGCTCCGTCCTCGTCGTTAGCGGCGCCACCCAGGGCGTCGGCCGGGCTGTTGCACTCGAAGCCGCTGCCAATGGCGCCGAGGCAATCCTGCTGACAGGCCGCGACGCAATCCGTGGCGCCGCTGTCGCGGCGGAAGTCGAGGCGTTGGGCGCGAAGGCGCATTTCACAGGAGCGGATTTCGGCGAGGCAGCCGCAAGCGATGTGGTGGCCGACGCCGCGCTCAGAAGATTCGGTCGCATCGACGCGCTGGTCAACGCGGCCGGGCTGACTGACCGGGGCTCGATGATGTCGGCTACGCCGGCCCTCTGGGACAAGCTACATGCAGTCAACGCCAGGACGCCATTTTTCCTGATGCAGCGCGCGATCGCCGACATGCGCTCGCGCGGCAAGCCGGGAGCTATCGTCAACATCCTGTCGATCAACGTGCATGGCGGCGCGACCGACCTGACGGTGTATTCCGCCAGCAAGGCGGCGCTGGCGCTGATCACGAAGAACGCCGCGCACGCGCATCGCTTCGACCGCATCCGCATCAACGGCATCAACATGGGCTGGGCCGATACCCCCGCCGAACGGGTGATGCATGCCGACACGCTCGGCAAGGGCCCGAACTGGCTGGCGGAGCAGGCTGCCTCGCAGCCTTTCGGCCGGCTTCTCGCCCCCGAGGATGTCGCGCGGCTTGCCATTTTCCTGCTCTCTCCGGCGTCCGAGCCGATGACAGGTGCGCTGATCGACCAGGAGCAATCGGCCATCGGGCCGAGGGACTGACAATGGAGCGCCTGAGCGGAGAGACCGTTTCGTCTGCGTCCGGCCGCGCAAGGATCCCCAGCTACGACAGGGGCAAGACGCGTATCGGCTTCGCGCACATCGGCGTCGGCGCCTTCCATCGTTGCCACCAGGCCGAATACACCGAAGACGCGCTTGAAGCCGGTGCGGACGACAGAGCGGAAATCGGGATCAACCTCCGGCCGCCGTCCATCGAGGGGCAGCTTGCTGCACAGGACGGGCTCTACACCCGGCTGGTGGTCGAGGGCGACACGGTCGACGCGCGCATCGTCGGGTCAATCAGGAAGGTGCTCGATGCCGACGATCCGGCGCACGCGGTCGATGCGCTGGCCGACCCTGATATCGACGTCATCACCATGACCGTGACGGAAAAAGGATATTGCCATATCCCGGCCAGCGGCGAGATCGACTGGGGCCGGCCGGAGATCGCCGACGATCTCAAGCGAAAGTCCGGCAGACGGTCATTGCCGGGCTTCCTCGCCGACCTGCTTTCACGCCGAAGGGCGGCATATTCACCCATAACGCTGGTTTCCTGTGACAATATCCCCGGAAACGGGCACATTCTGAGGACGGTCGTCTCGAGCTTTGCAGAAGCGGCCGATGCCGGTCTCGCAGACTGGATCCGGGACAATGTGCGCTTTCCTTCGACCATGGTCGACCGCATCGTGCCGGCAACGCGCCCGGAGGACCTCGATCGCGCGGAAAAGACCACAGGATTGCGTGACGAAGGTGTTGTCGTGGGTGAGCCCTTTCGACAATGGGTGCTGGAGGACGATTTCAACCGGCCCAGACCCCGTTGGGACGTGGCCGGCGCGGAGTTCGTCGCCAATGTCGAGCCGTATGAATTCATCAAGATGCGCGTGCTGAATGCCTGCCAGAGCGCGCTTTCCTATCTCGGCGCGCTGTCGGGACTGGCCACCACCTGTGACGACGTCGGGGACCCGCTGCTGAAGGCCTTTGCAAGCCGGATGATCCTGGTGGAAACCGCCGTTGTCCTGCCGCATGTTTCCGGGATGGAAGTCGAACCCTATCTCGCGCTCACCCTGTCGCGGCTCGCCAATCCCGCGATACGCCATTCCAATCACCAGATCGCGACCGACGGCTCGCAGAAGATCAACCAGCGCATTCTCCAACCACTGCGCGACCGCATGGCGAAGGGTCTGACATCGCCGACGCTCGAAATGGCGGTCGCCGGCTGGGTCGCCTATCTTGCCCGGTCCCAGCCGGCCTTCGGGAGCGCCTGGCAGGCAAGCGATCCGCTGATGCCTTTCGTCGCCGATATCGCGCGGCGTTCGTCCGGCGACATCTGCGCGTTCACCGGGCTCTTCGTCGGCAACCGCACCATCTTTGGCGACACGCTTGGCGGCGATGCCGCTTTCGCCCGGCGCATCGCGGCGGGCGCGCGCGCGCTCCTCTCGGACGGGGTGGCGAAGACACTGCACGGCGCGATGGCCGAACCGCCGGCGAACGGCTAGGATCGCGGCAGGGAGGACTGCTTGAGCGAGGAAGCGGACAGCACGCGGGACTACGGCGAGTTCGTCGCAACGCTGATGGCGCAGAAGCCGTCGCTGAGCCGCCGTCTCCAGCAGGTCGCGCAGTACCTGCTGAACAACCCCGAGGATGCGGCGATCTTCACCATCGTGGAGATTGCGCGCCGCGCCGGTGTGCCGCCCTCGGCGATAACGCGTTTCGCGAAGGAAGTCGGCTTCGAGGGCTTCGCTTCACTGCAGGGGATGTTCAAGCAGCGGCTGCTTGGACCGCGCATGTCATACGCCGACCGCCTGCAGGCGGTGAACCGCGAGATGGCGCCCACAAGGCCCAACGACCTCGGCAATCCGCACCAGGTTGCCGAAACGTTCATCCAGGCTGCGTTCGACGCGCTGCTGCGACTGCGCGAAGATATTGCCGGCGCGGCGCTTGAACCGTTCATCGATGCGCTGCAGGCCGCGAAGGCTGTTCACATCGCCGCCGCGCGCGGCGCCTTCGGCGTCGGCAGCTACACCTACTACGGCCTGTCGCGCATCGGGAAGCGTGCCTTCCTGCTCGACAATCTCGGCGCCATGCGCGCCGAGCAACTCGCGGCGATGGACGCCGACGATGCGCTGCTGGTCATCACCTTTGATGATTATACGCCCGAAACGGTTGAACTGGCGCGCAAGGCCCACGCGGCCGGCCGCACCGTCCTTGCCATCACCGACAACGAACTCAGCCCGGTGGTGCCGCTGGCAAGCCACGTGCTCTACGTGAAGGAGGGGCGGCTCGGGCATTTCCGCAGCCAGGTGCCAGCAATGGTGCTGTGCCAGACCCTGGTCATGAGCCTCGGCTATCGAAATCCACAGGCGGCGGTAACAGCGTCGCCGCGCGGTCGCAAGACGACGACATAGGATCTCTTGAGATTCGGCTCAGGCCGAGTCGAAAATGGTGGATCTCGAGAACCGGAGCGGAGCGCACTTTTGGGTACATGACCACCGGAAGCGCAGAGACTCGCCATTTGCAGACGGCCTCGGTCGAATATCGATGAACCCTACCGGTCCTCGATGATCCTGAGATAGGCCGCCGTGACAAGAAGTATGATCGCGCCGAACAGGATGCGGCGAGCGCCTTCCGGCATCTGCAGGATGGTCAGAAGCGTCGTCAGAACGGTGAGGATCAGCGCGCCGACGATGGTGCCGGTGTAGCTGCCCCTGCCTCCGAAGATCGACGTGCCGCCGATCACGGCGGCGGCAACGGAGGGCAGCACGAGCGGCTCGGCCAACGACAGCGATGCGGCCTTGATGAGCCCGACGTAGAGAAGTCCCATGATGCCGGCGAGCACGCTGGAGAGCATGTAGAGCGCCAGGATGACCTGCCAGTATTTCACCCCCGCAAGCCGCGTCGCGCGCTCGTTGTCGCCGATGGCATAGAGCAGACGGCCGAAGCCGGTTCGCCGCTGGATGAAGATCAGAAGCGCTGCCACCGGAATGAACAGCACGAGGGCGTTGGGGAAGCCCCAGGTGATCCCCGTGCCCAACCAGACAAGGAAGTCAGGGTACTTGGTGCCAGCGGAAATGACGGTGCGCTGATAGACCTGCAGGAAGCCGACGCCGATCAGGCTGGTGCCAAGCGTCATGATGAGGGGGTGGACGCGGAAAACGCCGACGCCGATGCCGTTGGTGAAGCCGATCACAAGGGCAGGCAGGAGCGCTATCGCCATCGCTACCGGAGCAGGATTGCCGACCGTTTGCGTGGCGACGATGAAAGCCGCCATGGTTGCCACTGTCCCTACCGAAAGATCGATGCCGCCCGTCAGCATGACCATCGTCTGCGCTCCGGCAAGCAGCGCCAGCGGTATCGCGAACTTGACGGTATTGGCGATCCAGCGCTGGTTGACGATGCCCGGGCTCAGGATCTGCAGCACCAGCACCAAGAGGATCAGCAGCGCGAGCAACGGCACGATCGGATAGTCGCTCATGAAGCGCTTTATGCGCCGTCCAATCGGCGCGGGCTGCGACACGGTCGTGCTGATCGTCATGACGAACGGCTCCGCATGGTGATGAACGCACCGAACATGACGACGGCAACCATGATCGTTCCCTCGACGATGGCCGTGACGTTGGGATCGATTGCGAGCAGGGTCAGATCGGTCCTCAGCAATCTGAGCACGAAGACCGCGATGATCGGGCCAAGCAGTCCGCCCTTGCCGCCGCCGAGCGCGACGCCGCCAAGCACCACGGCCGCCACGCTGGCGAGCAGGTAGGGGCCCGGGATGGGCGCGCCGATGCCGGTGCTCATGGTCAGTGAAATGCCGCCCATGGCCGCGAAGAGACCGGCGAACGCATAGGCCAGGATCTTGGTGCGCGCGACAGGAACGCCGCTGCGGAAAGCGGCGAGCTGGTTCGAGCCGATCGCATAGATCGACAGGCCGAGCCTGGAACGCCGGAGCGGTATCCAGACGACACAGAGCAGAACGACGATCAGAATGAGCGCCTTGGGGATCCACGCATCGATCGAATCCGGGACGCCGGGGATCGGCACGGTGCCGATGATCAGCGATTTCAGCCATTCAGCGACGCCGCCGCCGGGCGCGTCGAGCACCAGGAGGGCCGCGCCCTGCAGGATGAAGAGCGTCGCCAGCGTCACGACGATATCAGGCACGCGCGTCACAACGATGAGGATCCCGTTGACGGCGCCGAGCGTGAAACCCATGGCCAGCACGAACGGCACGACGAACAGCGCATATTCGTCGCTCGCGCCGGCCATCATCGAGGCGGCGGTGACGCTGGTCAGCGCCATCATGGCGGCGACCGACAGGTCGATGCCGCCGGCAATGACGACGATGGTCTGCGCAGCCACCGCGAAGGCATAGGGAAGGACGGCGCGCACAAGGGAGCCGAAATCGCTAGCGCCATATTGCGGCTGGATGATCTTGGTCGCGATGAACAGGACCACCAGCAGGGCGGAAAGGCCGACGACCCAGCCATTGTTTCGCAGCATGCGGATCATGGCGTCACCGCCGTTTCGGCAGGCGCACTTGCGAGGATCCCGACATCGGCCTTGGCATCGCGCGGCAGTCCGTAGGCGGCGCGGGTCAATGCGGCTTCGTCCGCGATCTCGACCGGCAGCACATCGACGACGCGGCCGCCGAAGATGACGATGGCGCGGTCGCAGACAAGCTGAACCTCCTCGAGCTCCGAGGTGTAGAACAGGATGGACTTGCCCTGGCCGGCAAGCTGGCGGAGCAGCTTGTAGATTTCCTGTTTGGTGCCGACGTCGATGCCGCGCGTCGGATCGAAGCAGAGCAGCGTGCGCGCATCCGCGGCGATCCAGCGCGCGATTGTCACCTTCTGCTGGTTGCCGCCCGACAGCCGCTGAACTTCCCGCTGCGCGCGCGTGTCGATCTGCAGCCGCTCGATGGCGCTTTGAACCGTCGCGTCCTCGCGCCTGCGGTGAATCGGGCCCCAGTTCTTGAACAAGGCAGAAAAGGGCAATGCGATGTTCTCGCGAACCGACTGCTGCATTGCCAACGCCTCAGTCCGGTCGCCCGGCACATAGGCTATGCCGTGTTCGATCGCGTCGGCGGGGTGCGAAAACCTGACGGCGCGCCCTTCGACTTCGATGGTTCCGCCGGCCGGCTTGATCGACCCGGCAAGCGCGGCGAAAAGCTCGTCCTGTCCCTGCCCCTCCAGGGCGACGACACCCGCCACCTCGCCGTCCCTGAGGTCGAAGGAAACATCATTCAGCTTCGTGCCTACCTGCAGGTTTCGCACCGCGATGCGAGTCCTGCCTTCGGGGGCGGCGGGTTCCTGGCCGGCCACGGGGTGGGCGACGCGCCGCTTCTCCACCTTGGCGCCGAGCATCAGTTCGACGATCCTCTCCTCGACGCCCGGGCCGATATCGACCACGCCGACCGTCTCGCCGTCACGCAACACCGTCGCGCGGTCGCAGAGTGCTGCGATCTCGACGAACCGGTGGGAAATGAAGATCACCGAACGGCCGGTCTTGCTCTGCCGCCTGACGACATCGAGCACGCGCTCGGCAAGGTTCGCCGGCAGCGCGGCGGTCATCTCGTCGAGCAGAAGCACGTCGGGCTCGACCGCCAGCGCGCGCGCAAGGTCAAGCACGCGCTGGATGGCGAGCGGCACGTCGCGCGCGCTCTCGCGCAGGTCGAGTTCGGGGACGCCAAGTTCGCGGATCCATTCCCTGAATGGCTCCACCGGCGTCTGCGTCAGGCGAAGGTTGGACAAAATGTCGAGATCGGGGATCAGCGAGGGCTCCTGATAGACCGGCACGAGGCCGGCACGCCGCGCGCTGGCGGGAGAGCGGATGTCTCGCTCCTCTCCACGGAGCAGGATGCGGCCGGAATTGGCCGTGATCGCCCCGGTCAATATCTTGACCAGCGTCGACTTGCCGGCGCCGTTGGCCCCCACAAGCGCATGCACCTCGCCAGGCAGCAGCGAGAGCGAGGCGTTCTTCAGCGCGGCGACCGCGCCGTAACGTTTGGCCACGCCGGTGGCATCGAGGATCGGTTGTTTCGTCAATGTAGGTTTGTCTCATTGTGCAACGGGGACGGCAGGCATCGCCTGTCGTCCCCGCGATCAAGCGGTCAGGTCGAAAGATTATTCACCGGGACCCTTGCAGGCGACGATCTGTTCCTTGGTGTAGGTCGTCCAGTCTGGGATCGAGATGGACACGGGCCATTCTGGCGACAGCGACGGATCTGCGGCAGCCTTGAGCTGGGCCTTGCCGGCATCGGTCACGTTCTCCCAGAGCGACGGCTCGACCAGCACGGTCTGCTGCGCCGGCTTCTGGCCACCGAGAATCTGCAGCGCCAGTGTAACGCCGGCACCGCCGATCGAGCCGGGGTTCGTGACCGCGGCGCCCTTCAGGCCCTCGACCGAATTCAACTGACCGATAAAGCCGGCATTGTCGGCGCCAACGATCGGCACCAGCGTCGCCTGGCTCTCGACCAGAGCATCGACGATCACGTTGTCGATGCCCGAGGTCCAGATACCGTCGAACGGAACGCCGGTTGCGATGTAGTCGAGGATCTGCTGCTTGCCCTGGTCCTGCTGCCAGCCGGTGAAAACTTCCTGTGCGACCTTCACGTCAGGAAATTCGGCGAGCGCCTTCTTGAAGCCTTTGTCGCGATCGCTGTCGGCCGATGCGCCGGCCGCGCCGCGCATGTAGACGACGCTGCCCTTGCCGCCCATCGTTTCGAACAGCCACTTGGCGCCGAGATAGGCGTACTGTTCCTGGTTGTTCGAGATGATATAGGCCGACGGCTCGGTGACCGCCTGATCGACGGCAACGACGACGATGCCCGCGTCGGTTGCTTCCTTGAGCGCGGCCTGGATACCGGCCGGATCGGCTGGGTTCACGACGATCGCGTTGACCTTGGCGCTGATCAGGTTGCGCAGGTCCTCGAGCTGGCCGGCGGCGTCGGTGTTGCGATGCGCGATGTTCAGAGTCTTGACCTTGCCGGAAGCCAGCGCCTGCGCCTTGATCGCGCAGATCATCTCTTCGCGCCAGCCGTTGCCCTGCACGGTGTTGGAGACGCCGATCGTGTAGTCCTGCGCGTAGGCCACGCTCGCGAGCAAGGTGGCGCCGATGGCCGCCAGCCCGATCCTCGTCAACTTCTTCATTGTCTTCTCCCTGTTTGAACGTTTCACGCCTGGTCCTCTGAACGAGCCGTCAGGCGCACCGGTTTGGAAAAAAAGTTCTACCGTCGCATCGCGACAGGTGTCCAGATGCCACCGGCCTCGTGGCTGTCCACCGAGGCCTCGATGAAGCGCATTCCGAGCAGTCCATCGTCGATGGATGGCACCTGCGAAGATACCGCGGCGTCTGCCGGCTCACCGCGGCGGCGTGCGGAAATCAGCGCAATCGCATCGCGGTAGAGGTTGCCGAACCCTTCGACATATCCCTCCGGATGCTCCGCCGGCATGCGAGACACGCGCGCCGCCTCGCCACCGACCGAGGCCCCGCCGCGGGTCAAGATTACGTGAGGTTTTCCGAATTCGCACAATCGCAGATATTCGGGCTCGTGGCCGTGCCATTCCAAACCCGCCTTGTCGCCATAGACCTTAACCGAAAGGCGGTTGTAATTGCCGGGCGAGACCTGGCTCGCGATGAGAACGCCCCTGGCGCCGGAAGCGTAGCGCATGAGCACATGCGCATTGTCGTCGAGCCTGCGGCCGGGAACGAAGGTGGTCAGGTCGGCCGCGACTTCGGAGGGCGCGATGCCCGACACGAAATGCGCCAGGCTGAATGCGTGGACACCGATGTCGGCAAGGCACGCGGAACGGCCGGCGCGCGCCGGATCGGTGCGCCACTCGGCCTGTTTCTGGCCATCGGCATCGATCGGCAGTGTCAGCCAGTCCTGGATGTATTCGGCCCGCACGATGCGAATGGCGCCGAGCGCCCCGGACGCGACCAGTTCACGTGCGTGCCGCACCATTGCGTAGCCGGTGTTGTTCAGCGTGACGGCAAAGATCAGGCCGGATTTCCTGGCGAGCGCGGCAAGCGCCTCGGCCTCCTCCAGCGTCGCCGAGAGCGGCTTATCGCAGATGACATCGATACCGGCATCGAGGAACGCGCGCGCGACGGGCGCATGAAGATGGTTGGGCGTGACGATGACGACGGCTTCGATGCCGTCGGTGCGCGTCGCCTCGGCCTTGGCCATCTCGCGAAAATCGGAATAGGCGCGGTCCTGCGCGATGCCGATATCCATACCTGACAGCCGCGCGTTCTCTGGGTCCGACGAGAGCGCGCCGGCCACCATCTCGGCCCGGTCGTCGAGGCGCATCGCCATGCGGTGCACGGCGCCGATGAAGGCGTTGCGGCCGCCACCTACCATGCCAAGCCGCAGGCGGCGCGGACCGATATTGTCGCCGGTTGCGTAAACCATCTCAGACCTTCGATATTGGGAGTTGCGCGAGCGGGTGCCGTCGCCTCCGTACTGCGCGCACTCGCTCTCCCGCATTGCACGAAACCAAATACTGCACTTAAATTTCTAATAGTCAAGAAATGAAATTTTCGTTCCAAATTCGGCGCAGGTCCTTTCATTCCGCCACTTGGGCGCGCTACATATCATTGCTTTCGCGCACTGGAATCGCGACACGGAGGGACTTTCGTCGATGAGACATGTCGAGTTTGCCGCAAAAGGGATCAGCGCTCGCATTGAACTTCTGCACGGCATGATTTCCGAACTGGTGGTCGAGCGCGACCGGCGAAGGATTGCCATGCTCCACAAGGCGCCGTGGCTCGGCGAGACGATGCCCCCGGACGCCGCCCCGCATCTGGCTGGACTGGCCGGCGACTTCTTCTGCGCACCGTTCGGAGACGCGTCCGCGGACAATGCGCCGGGCCATGGCTGGCCGGCCAACAGTCTATGGATACATCTGGGAACCAGCCGCGATGGTGGCGAGACGATCGCCCGCTTCCGCCTGGACCGAGACGTGATGGGCGCCGAGTTGGTCAAGGAACTGCGGCTGGTCGACGACCACCCTTTTCTCTATCAGCGCCACATCTTCAGCGGAGGGCATGCCGAGGGCATGGCGGTGGCCAACCACGCCATGGTCTCGTTGCCCAATGGGGGGCAGTTGAGCTTTTCGCCCAAGCGCTGGTGGGAAACGCCGGTCACGCCTCTTGAGACCGACCCCGCGCGTGGCCGTTCGCTGCTCGCATCCCCGTCCAAGACCACGGATCCCAGGCACTTTCCGCTCGCGGCGGGCGGCGATGCCGACATCACGCACTATCCCTTCGCATCGCGCCATGAAGACTTTGCCATTGGCATCGAAGCCGAAGGCAGCCGTCTCGGCTGGACCACGGTGGCGCGCGACGCGGAGGGCGACATTTTCATCAGCCTGCGCAACCCGGCGCGCCTGCCCATGACCATGCTGTGGTTTTCGAATGGCGGCCGCGACTACGCGCCTTGGAACGGTCGCCATGTAGGCTGCCTCGGCGTCGAGGAAGGCCTGATCCGCAAGATGCTCGGCGACTCCGTTCGGCGGACACCGAACCCGCTGGACGTGGCCGGCGTTCCGACCGGGCTTACGCTCGACCCGAACGGTTCGGTCGAGGTTCGCCACATCATCGGCCAGGTGCCGTGGAGCGGCGGCGCTACGATTTCAGGCGTCACGCCGGTTGCCGGCGGCATCGAGTTCCTCGCGGCGGACGGAAAGGCCCAGGCGATTTCCTGTGACCTTGCCTTCCTGCAAATCTAGACGCGCTAGATCCCCGGCACCTTGCGCACCGTGCCGGGCGTCACCGCCTGGCCTGTGTGCGCCGACTGGATCGCCGCGAAGACGAGCGCCAGGCTGTCGAGGTTGCCGCGCGCGCCGTTGAGCGGTTCGCGCTTCTCCTCGACCGCGACAAGCAACTCGCCCATCGTGCCGGCGAAACCGTCGTTGAACCAGGCGCCCTCAAGCTTCGGCCGCGCCACGCCGTCAACGGTCGTCAGCGTCACGGACTGCTCGCCGAGGTTCGGCCCGGTGCTCGCAAGGCTGCCCTTTGTCCCGCCGACGAAGGTGGTGTCGAGCGGCCCTTGCTTGATCGCCGCATCGAATACCAGCGAGGCCTGCCCGCCGTCGAATGCGACAAGCGCCTGCGCAAGCAGCGGCGGCCTTGCTTCTTGTCCAGCCGCGCGGTTGCGGGTGGCGTAGACGCTCGTGCCGCGGGCGCCGATCAGGCTCGACAGGAAGTCGAACCAGTGCACCGCGAAGTCGAAGAAGATCAAATCGTCGATCTTCTCGAAGGGCGTGCCGACGATCCAGCTGTGGTCCCAGTGGACCGCCGTGTGCGACGCGACAACATCGCCGACGAGACCCACTCGCACCGCCTCGCGGATGTAGGCGAAATGTGGCGCCCAGCGGCCGTTCTGGTTCACCGCGAGCTTGACATCGTTCCTGTCGGCGAGTTCGACGAGCCGCTCGCCGGTGTCGAGATCGGTGACGAAGGGCTTTTGCGACAGCACGTGCTTGCCGGCCTTCAGCGCGGCCTCCACCAGCGGCAGGCGCTCGGCGGGATGCGGCGTGATGTCGAAGACCTCGATGTCATCGCGCTTGAGCAGGCTCTCGAAATCGTCGGTCGCCAGGGCGTCGGGGTAAAACTCATCGCGGCGCGTCTCGGCCCGCGCCAGCGTCCTTGACATGATCGCCGCGACGTCGAACCCGGCGCGCCGGTAGGCGTCGAGATGGGCGAACGAGATACCCCCTGCCCCGACCAGCGCGATCCTGGGCCGGTAGCTCCTGGGCATCGGCGGTCTGTAGGGAAGCTCCGGCGCAGGGATTTCCGGCACCGTCTTGCCGACCAGCGCATAGTCCGTCTCGGAAGGCAGATCGTCCTTGCTCATGGCAGCAGCCCCACGGTGCGTTTCTCACGCGCCGAAAGCACGGCGCTGTCGGTGATCTTCTGGCCGATGCGCGACAGCCCGGGATCGAGCGGCCCGGAGATCCTCTCGCCCGTCGCAATCAGGTGCAGCATGTATTCGACCGGCGCGCGGCGCGGCGCGGCGAGCGTGTCGGCGGGAATGACATGCTGCTCTCGTCTTGCCCTGGTCTGAACGGTGACGTGGTCGTCATAGTCGTAGCTC
>Ga0105046_10005170_pt1 | contig 20668 bp, 15 predicted proteins | sample MAT03_FD_78385 | JGI IMG/M metagenome (GOLD analysis project Ga0105046, IMG submission 78385) | Freshwater microbial communities from Lake Fryxell liftoff mats and glacier meltwater in Antarctica - MAT-03 (megahit assembly) | ecosystem: Environmental > Aquatic > Freshwater > Ice > Liftoff...
CTACCGGGTGACGCGGCCGGACTATCAACTCGCCCGCGGCGAGGACGCGATTCGCGCCGAGAACTGGGCCGACGCGGCCCGCGCCATCGACCGGTTGGAAGCCGCCGGCGCCGCCGACCACGCCGCGGTACTGCGTGGCGAATACTTCCTGGCGACCGGCCGGCCCGACCTCGCGCTCGACGCCTTTCAGGAGGTGAAGCGCGACGGCCCGTTTCACCTCCGCTCCGCGACGAAGGCCGGCCGGTGCCTCCTCGCCCTCGGCGACCTCGCCGAGGCCGACCGCGTCCTGAGCTACGTCCTCGACTCCGAGCCGGACAACGTCGATGCCCGCCGCAGCCGGGCGGCGGTGGCCTACGACCTGGGCCAGATGCCGGCGGCGGTCGACGACCTCGACGCGGTGGCCCGCCTCGACCCGGCCGACGCCCGCCCGCACCGGCTGATGGGGCTGATCAACAAGGATTTGAACCGGTACGAGCAGGCGGAGGCGGCGTACCGAGAGGCGCTGCGGCGCGGGCTGGCCGGAGCGGCGCGCGGCGAGGTGGTCGCCGAACTGGCCGAGGTGTTGAACCGCGCCGGGAAGTTCGCGGACGCCCTCGCCGTGCTCGACGCCGACCCGCCGGCACCGGGTCCGGTCGGCGAGGCGGTGCGGGTGGAGGCGCTGCGCGGGGTCGCGCGCCGCGCCGACGCGGCCGCGGCCGCGGACCGGTCGATCACCGCTCACCCGGCGGACGGGGTGCTGCGCCGGTTGCGCGGCCAACTCGACCTCGACGACGGGAACGCGGCCGCGGCGGTCGTTGCGCTGGAGGCGGCGGCCGCGCGACTCCCGGCCGACTACCAAACGCAGTTCCTGCTCGCGCAGGCCTATGCGGCGACCGGCCGCGTGGCGGAGTCGGGTCGGGCGGCGGCGCGGGCGGAGGAGTTGCGGAAGACGCTGGAGCGGGCGACGGCGCTGACCCGCGAGGCGATGGACCGGCCGTGGGACGCGGCAGTAAGGCTGGAACTGGCGACGGTGACCGAGGCGCTGGGTGAGCCGAAGCTGGCGACGATGTGGCGCGCCGCGGCAGCGGCCTGCCGCGGCAGGTAGACGTGACCGCAAAGCGGACAACGCATTACAATTCACTCGAAGCCGGCGAGCCGACCGCCGTGAGGCGGCGGGTGACGTTCGCATCACCCGCCGCCTCACGGCGGTCGGCTCGCCGCCGACGCCGCTCATAACACTCACACCGGCCGCAGCGCCTCACGGTGCTTCCGCACCACGTCGGCCAACCCGTCCGCGGTCAAGCCCAGCGACGCCAGCAGCTCGCCGCGGTCGCCGTGCTCGATGAACCGATCGGGTATGCCGCACCGCACCACGTTGCGGGCGTCCAGCCCCGCTGCGTTCGCCGCCTCCAGGACCGCCGAGCCGAACCCGCCCTCGATCGTCCCTTCCTCGACGGTCACCACCACCGGCAGCGTCTCGACGGCCCGCAGGATCGTCTCGCGGTCCAGCGGCTTCACGAACCGGGCGTTAACGACGCCGACGTGCAGCCCCTCCTCGCGTAGCTTCGCGGCCGCCGCGACGCACGTCGCCAGCAGGGTGCCGTAGGCGACGAAGCAGCCGTCCTCGCCCCAGTCGATCACCTCGGCCTTGCCGAGCTCCACGTCCGCGAAGCCGTTCGGCCGCTCGACGCGGTCCAGGTTCGTCTTCGGGTAGCGCATGCCGATCGGGCCGGGGTGGCCGATCGCGTAGTTCAGCATCGGCACGGCGTCGGCCTCGTCGCCGGGGGCCATCGCGGTCATGTTCGGGAACAGCCGCATGTAGGGGATGTCGAACACCCCGTGGTGCGTCGGTCCCTCCGGGCCGGTGAGGCCGGCACGGTCCATGGCGAACACCACGGGGAGGTTCTGCAGGCACACCTCCTGGAAAATCTGGTCGAAGCTGCGCTGCAGGAACGTGCTGTAGATGTCCACGACCGGCTTCATACCAGCCTTCGCCATCCCCGCGGCGAAGGCCACGGCGTGGCTCTCGCAGATGCCCACGTCGAAGAAGCGGTCGGGGAAGTCGGTGCGGACCTGTTCGAGCTTGTTCCCCTGGCACATGGCGGCGGTCAGCACCGCCACCTTGGGGTCGGCCGCCATCGCCGCGTGGATGCCGGCGCTCATGAGGTCGGTGTACGCCTTGGCGCCGCTCTTCTTGAATGACTTGATGGTGCCGTTCGGCCCCATCTCGTCGAACACCGGCGGCGTGTGGTACGTCACCGGGTCGGCCGCGGCCTCCGGGATGCCGTGCCCCTTGTTCGTGAACACGTGGAGCAGGATCGGCCCCTTCTGTCCCTTCAGGTCGCGGAGAATCTTGCGGAGCCCCGGCAGGTCGTGGCCGTCCACGGGGCCGAAGTAGCGGAAGCCCATCTCCTCGAACAGCATACCGTCCTTGAAGAACGCCTTGAGCCCGTCGCGGATCTGTTCCAGCGCGGAGTGGGCCATCTCGCCGATGACGGGGATGCTGTTAAGGACGCGGTTGATCTTCCGCTTGCCGCCCTGGTAGAGGCCGGTGATGCGGCACTGGTCGAGGTACCGGCCGAGCCCGCCGGTGCGCGGGCAGATGCTCATCTTGTTGTCGTTGAGGACCACGAGCAGGTCCTGGTTCATCCCGCCGATGTTGTTCATCGCCTCGAACACGATGCCGCTCGGCAGCGCCCCGTCGCCGATCACCGCGACGGCCTTGCGGTCGCCGTTGCCCATCAGGTCGTCGGCCGCCTTCAGGCCGGACACGGTGGACACGCTGCAGCCGGCGTGGCCGGTCATGAACAGGTCGTAGGGGGACTCGCCCGGGTGGGGGAAGCCCATCAGCCCGCCGCGGGTGCGGATGGTGTGGAACCGGTCATAGCGGCCCGTCACCAGCTTGTGCGGGTAGACCTGGTGGCCGGTGTCCCAGATGAGGCGGTCCTTCGAGAAGTCGAAGGTGAGGTGGAGCGCCAGCGTCAACTCGACGACGCCGAGGTTGCTGGCGAAGTGCGCCGGCCGGGTGGTGAGCACCCGGACGAGTTCCTCGCGGATCTCGCGGGTGAGCTGCTGCAACTGCTCGTCCGAGAGCTCGTGCAGGTCGGCCGGGCCGGTGATCGTGGGCAGCAGGGCAGACATCGTATCCCCCGGTTAGCGATCGCGTCGCACGACATACTTCGCCAGTTCGAACAGCTGAGGGCTGCCGAGCCGGTTCGCCGCCGTCATGGCGGTCACCGCCAGTTCTTCCGCCCGCAGCTTGCTCTCGAACACCCCGAGCAGGCCGGGATAAGTCATCTTGCCGCGGGCGGCGTCCTTGTTCACCCGCTTGCCGGTCTTCTCGGCCGTGCTCTCCACGTCGAGCAGGTCGTCGGTGACCTGGAAGGCCAGGCCGAAGGCGGCGGCGTAGTCCTCGGCCGCGGCCAGGGCTGCGGGGTCGGCCCCGCGCTCGCCCTGCGCCGCGTGGACGCCGAGCCGCAGCGCCGCGCGGAACAGGGCGCCCGTCTTGCGGCGGTGGATCGCCTCCAGCGCCGCGACGGACTCCGCCGGGCGGTCCGCCTCGATCCGCCCTTCCGCCGCGAGGTCGAGTACCTGCCCGCCGACCATCCCGACCGCCCCGGCCCCCGCGGCGAGTTCCACACAGCTAACCGCGGCCGTGCGCGGCGGGTAACCCGCGGCGACCACCTCGAACGCCAGCGTCAGGAGGGCGTCGCCGGCCAGGATCGCCAGTGCCTCGCCGAACTTCTTGTGGCACGTCAGCAGGCCGCGCCGCAGGTCGTCGTCGTCCATCGCCGGCAGGTCGTCGTGGACGAGCGAGTAGGTGTGAACCATCTCGACCGCGCACGCCGCCGGCAGCGATTGTTCCAGCGTGCCGCCGCACGCCTCGCAGGCGAGGACGACGAGGAGCGGGCGGAGCCGCTTGCCGGGGGCGAGGAGTGAGTACCCCATCGCCGCGGACAGGGCGGCGGGGGAGTCCGACGTGTACCGGGCGAGGGTGAGTCGCAGCGCGGCCTCGACGGCGTCCTGCCGGTCCTTCAGGTCAGCCCACAACTCCCCGCCCACGGCCGATCCTTCCGGTCGCCCCGCAGTGGGGCTGTCGGGTGATTTATACTAGCCGGGGGGCCGCACGACCCGGACGAATCCGCGAACCGCCCGCGGATTCGACCCCGTGCTCAGCCGTCTATTCCCGGCAACTTCGTGCCGCGACCCGATTTCCCGAGCGCCGCCTTGGCCGCGGAAAGGGTCGCGACGTGCTCGAACGGCTGGAGGTCGGGGCCGCCGTCGGCGGCGGTGCCGGCCAGGAGTCGGACGCGTTGCTCGGCGTCCTTGAGCTTGCCGTAGCAGAGCCGGAGCAGGCCGACGCCGCGCTCGTACCGGGCGAGGGCGTCGTCGAGCGTGGTGGTGCCGTCCTCGAGTTCGCGGAGGATGCGCTCGAGCTCGGCCAGCGCCTGCTCGAAGCGGACGGGTTCGGCGTCGGGCGGGGTCATGATCCGTTCCTCCCGCCGCGGAGGCGGGCGAGTTCCTGACGGAGGCGGGCGAGCTCGGCCTCGGCGGCGTCGGCGCGCTCGGTTTCGGCGTCGGCGCGCGCTGTCTCAGCCGCGCGCAGCTCGGCGGGTGTCATCAACCGTTCGCCCGTCGCCGGGTTGCGGAAGCGGAGCTGAGTGCCGTCGCGCTCCAGGTCCAGGCCGAGTACGCGGCTGCTAAACCGGCCGTCGGTCAGGCGCGCTGGACGGAAGGCGTCGCGGGTGCGGCGGAAGGCCTGGAAGGATGGCTCCAGGTAGTCGCCGCGGGGGTCGAACAGCACGTACTCCCGAACGCCCAGCTTCTCGGCGTAGAGGCGACTCTTCTTCCCCGTGTCCTCCCGCCGGGTTGAGGACGACGTGACCTCGATCACGAAATCCAGCCCGCCGCCCTCCTCCCACAACAGGTAGTTCTCTCGGAGGTGGTTGCCGACGTCCGGGACGACGAACACGTCGGGGGCGACGTGCCGCCGCTTGTCGCCCTTTTCGTAGAAGACTAGTAGGTCGCCCGTCACGCACATGTCGGGGCGGTCGCGGAACCACCACTGGAGCGTTTGCAGCAGGTCCACCATGAGGTTGCGGTGGAGTTCGGTTTCGGCCATGGGCTTGCCGTCCGAGGTCGGGTAGTCGTTGACCGGCTGCGTGCGCAAGGGGCGGATCATGGCTCCTCCGTCTGCCGTCGAAGTTCCTCCATCGTACTCGCCGCCTCGACCGCAACACTGCGGATTTCGCCGCCCGTCACGCGCGTCAGCAGGATGTCGCCAGGGCTCACCGTCGCGGGGTCTGTCACCACCACTCCGGCCGACGTGCGCGTCAGACTGTAGCCGCGCTTCAGGACGTTCAGCGGGCTCAGGCCGTCGAGCTGCGCGGAGGACGCGGCCAACTTCTCGGCGGCACCCGACACCCGCGCCCGCACGGCGCGGTGTAGCCGGTCCGCGGTGTCATCGAGGCGCTGTTCGAGGTCATTCACGCGCTGGAGCGGTCGGCGGAAGGCGGGTCGGGCGGCGATGGTGTCGAGTCGGTCGCGTGCCAGTTCCAGGCGGCGGCCGATGACCTCGCGGAGGCGGGTGTCCAGGTCGCGGACATCGGCGAGGAGTTCGAACCGGTGCGGCGTCAGGGCCACGACCGCGGCGGTCGGCGTCTCGGCCCGGTGGTCGGCGACCAGGTCGGCGACGGTCACGTCCGTCTCGTGGCCGATCGCCGACACGACCGGCACGACCGACTGGAACACGGCGTCGGCGACGGCCTCCTCGTTGAACGCCGCCAGGTCTTCGGAGCTGCCGCCGCCGCGGCCGATGACCACGGCGCACAACGGAAGCCGCCCCGAGGTGTGAAGCCGGTTGAGTTCGCGGAGCGCGACCGCGACCTCTTCCGCGGCGCCGGTCCCCTGCACGCGGCTGGGGCGGACGATCACGTCGGCGCGCGGCCAGCGCTGGGCCAGGAGTTCGAGCATGTCGCGGATCGCGGCCCCGGTGGCGCTGGCGATCAGGGCCACGCGCTTCGGGTACTTGGGCAGCGGTCGCTTGCGGCGCGGGTCGAAGTAGCCGCGGGCGAGGAGCTTTTCCTTGAGCTGCCGCAGCGCCAGCTCGGCGGCGCCGACGCCCTTCGGCTGCAACTCCTCGACCTGGAGTTGTACGTCGCCGCGCTGGTCGAACACGCTCAGCCGACCGCGGGCGAGCACCTCCATGCCGTTGCGCGGTTCGAACCGCATCCGCAGGTTCACCCCGCGGAACAGGACGGCCCGTAGGGTGGCGGCGTCGTCCTTGAGGGTGAAGTACATGTGGCCGGACGCGGCCTTCGTGAAGTTGACGACCTCGCCGGCGACCCACACCGCGGAGAACTTCCCCTCGACCGCGCCGCGCAACCGGGCGACGAGCGTGGACACGCTCATCACCTCGCGGTCGGTCGGCGGGGCCGCCGTCATGGGGTCGTCACCCGGGCCAGAATCAGGGGGTCGCCCTGCTGATCATACATCCACCGGACGAGCGCACCAGTCCGGTTCGCCTCCCACTCGCGCCACTCGGCCTCGACGAGGACCACGTGGGCGTTTGGGGGAAGGTTTGCGGGCGAGCTCAGCTTGCGGGTCGGGCGGTCGTAGTAAAACAGGACGCCCTCGTCCTTCAGCTTGAGCAGATGGAGAACTTCCCCGACCGGGACGAGTTCGCGGAGCAGGGTCGCAGTCACCTCGGCGTCGCGGCCGCCGGTCCGGCGCGGGACGACGACCTCCACGAAGACGATCTTCGCGGCGAGCCAGAGGGCGAGGAAGGCGGCGAGGGTACGGAAGGGATTTGATGCGAGCCTTGAAGTCGGGTTCGCGTGGTCAACCCCTCCCCCGGCCCCTCCCCCAGGGGGGGAGGGGTGTTCGCTCCGCGTGGCATCCTGCGACACCGCTCCGGCTGAGAATGCGCCCGGCAAGTCGGTCGGTGCGTCCCCCCCCTTCCCTCTTAGGGAAGGGGGGCCGGGGGGGTGAGGTGGCTCGGGGCTTCGCCGCCGCCACCAGTCCATCAACCCCATCACCCCGAGCCCCATCAGGGCCGGGCTCACCGGCAGCGCGTAGCGGACGTTGTTGTTCGGAACCAGCGCCCAGAACAGGAGGTTCGGCCACGCCCAGCAGTGGAGGAATGCCAACAGCGATCGACCGCGGTCGTCCCAGCGTGCGCCGAAGCCGCGCCACAGCGTCCGCAGCGCGAACAGCGACAGCGGCAGGTGCGCCGCCCATACCAGCAACGGGTACGTCACCACCTGCGACCACGGATAGCCCTTCGCGGCCGACTTCGGGGCGAAGCGGTAGGCGGCCTCCTTCCGCACGGTGTCGGCGAGCGCGTCCCAGCCGACCTGCTGCGTGACGAGCGCCGCCCACGCGAACACGGCCGCGACCGCGACGACAGCGGCGGTGAGAAACGGCCAGCCGACGAGGAGGCGCAGTTGGCGACGCCAGGCGAGCAGCGGCACGGCGGTGAGGACGAAGAAGGCGGGTGCGGTCCACTTCGTCAGGGTGCCGGCGGCGACGCACAGGAGGGTGATGAGGGCGAAGCCCACCCGTTGCAACGGGTGGGCTTGACCCCGTGCTTCAACCTCAACCCAGGCGTGGAAGGCGACCAGCGCAGCGGTTACCCACCCCACCAGCGTCATGTCGATCTCGGCGCTGGGCGCCTTGTCGAGCCACAGCATCGAACACGGGACCAGGAGCCCCGCGAGCAGCCCGGCCCGGTCGCCTAGCACGCGGCGGAACAGGCCCGCCATCAGCAACACTGTCACCGTGGCGGCGACCGCGGACGGCAGCCGCGCCGTGACTTCGGTGACGCGGCCAGTCGCGAGCGAGGCGAGGCCGATGGCGGCGTAGTGGCCGGGCGGCTTGGTGAGGAACGGTTCGCCGTGGAGGACGGGGTAGAGCCAGTGCCCGCGGAGGCACTCGGCGCCGATGATGGCACGGAGGGATTCGGTGCGGTACAGCGGCCCGGCGCCGACGCCGTAAAAGAACAGCGCCGCGCACCACCCCAGCAGCAACACCGGGGCGAGCGATGGCCGCGGCAGCGCGAACCGGACGGCGAAGCGGGGTGTGACGCGGATGGAGCAGCCTCCGTGCTGCATTCTGGAACCGGCGAGCCGACCGCCGTGAGGCGGCGGGTGCGTCGACGCACCCGCCGCCTCACGGCGGTCGGCTCGCCACGTCGGCGCCGCTCACACCGGCTCCACCGGCAGGCCGAACGTCTCCGCCACGGCCGCGTTCGTCACCCGGCCGGCGCGGATGTTGACCCCCACGGCCAGCCCGGGGTTCTCGGCGGTCGCCCGATCCACGCCCTTGTTCGCCAGTTGCAGGGCGAACGGGAACGTGGCGTTGGTCAGGGCATACGTGCTGGTGCGGCCCACGGCCCCGGGCATGTTCGTGACGCAGTAGTGAACGATGTCGTCCACCATGTACGTCGGCTTGGCGTGCGTCGTCGGGCGGCTCGTCTCGAAACAGCCGCCCTGGTCGATGGCTACGTCGATCACGACCGCCCGCGGCGGCATTCGCTTCAGATCCTCGCGGCGGACCAGGTGCGGCGCCCTCGCCCCGGGGATCAGCACGGCGCCGATCACCAGGTCGGCCCAGGGCAGAACTTCCAACAGGTTGTGCCGGTTCGAGAACAGCGTCGTCACGTTCCGCGGCATCACGTCGTCGAGGTAGCGGAGGCGGTCGAGGTTCACGTCGAGGAGGAAGACGTTTGCCCCGAGCCCGGCCGCGACCCGGGCCGCGTTCGCGCCGACCACGCCGCCACCCAGCACCACCACCGTCGCGGGGGCGACGCCGGGGACGCCGGCGAGGAGGATGCCGCGGCCCTCGAAGGGGCGTTCCAGAAACTTCGCCCCCTCCTGGATGCTCATGCGGCCGGCGACCTCGCTCATCGGCGTCAGCAGCGGCAGGCCGCCCTTCGCGTCGCGGATCGTCTCGTAGGCCACGGCCGTGACGCCCGACGCCATCACGGCGCGGGTCAGCTGCTCATCGGCGGCGAAGTGGAAGTAGGTGAACAGCGTCTGCCCGGGGCGCATCAGCGGCCACTCGTCCGGCAGCGGCTCCTTCACCTTGATGATGAGGTCCGCACGGCCCCACACGTCGGCCGTGGCTGGCACGATTTCGGCGCCGGCGGCGGCGTACTGCTCGTCGCCGATGCCGCTGCCGTCGCCGGCGTGGGTCTGCACCAGGACGCGGTGGCCGGCACGGGTCAGTTCCTCGGCGCCGTTCGGCGTCAGGGACACGCGGTACTCGTCCGCCTTCACCTCGCGCGGGACGCCGACGATCATGGGGTGCCTCCGGTGCCGGGATTGTCGGGGGAGTCGAGAGGTGGAATCAAGGGCAAGTGCGTTGCACCGCCGCGAGCGGCGGAGCTACTTTCGCCCGAGTTGCTGGACTTCCTTCCACACGTCGCCGTATGCCTCCTTGTCGAACGGCGGGCAGCCGGTCGGGTACTGGCCGAGCGGGTGGTCCTTCGCCCGCATCAGTGCCGTGCAGTAGCTGAACGTCCGGCAGACCCGCTTGCGGTCGAGCTTCCCGTGGTCGCGGAGTTGTCGCACCCAGTCCGGCTGCGCCAGGCTCGCCCGGCCAACGCCGACCAGGCTGATCCGCCCGTCGCGGACGTTCGCCGCGCCCGCGTGCGGCAGAAACTCCTGGAGGTAGCTGTAACCCGTGCCCACGACCGCCAGCCCCGGGTTCGCGGCCTGGATGGCGCCGGCGATCTTGAAGTGCCGATCGACGCCGAGCAGCGGGTGCTCGGGCGACTCGTAGCCGTCCGGCGGCGGGTACTCGAACGGCCGGCCGAAGTGCGGCTGGGCGTACGGGTTCCCCAGCGCGATGTTCACCAGCGACACGCCAAGTTGCCGCAACTCCTGCACCCAGCGGATCGGCTCCGTCAGGTCCGGTGTCAGCGGATCGTCCGGGTTCAGGCCCCACCCGTTGACGACGGGCGACGTGAAGTCGTCCGGCTCCCCGTCACCACTCGCGGCCTTGTGGAAGGGGACGCCGTCGAAGCCGTTCATCCGCGTGGCGAGCACGACGTGTGCCGGCACCGCGGCCTTGACCGCGAGGATGATCTCGCGCGCCAGCCGGGTGCGGTTCTCGAAGCTGCCGCCGTAGGGGCCGGGGCGGTTGCGGGCGCCGAGCAACTCGCTCAGCAGGTAGCGGTGGCACTGCTTCACGTCGAGGAAGTCGAACCCGACCGCGACCGCCAGCTTCGCCGCGGCGACGTAGTGGTCCACGATCCGCTTCAGGTCGTCGTCGGTGAGGAGCGGCGTGTCGGCGGTCACCTTGTACCGGCCGACCAGCAGCGGGTCGTGACACGCGATGAGCGGGCGGCGGAAGCTGTAGCGGCCGGAGTGCGTCAGCTGCAGGCCGAACAGCAGGTCCGAGTCGTCGCCGTTCGCGGCGCGGTGGGCGGCGCGACAGTCGGCGACCATTTTGGCGAAGCTGTCGCGCGTCGAGTCGTTCAGCCAGATTTGGCGCGGGTTCATGCGGCCGTCGTCGGTTACGGCGCACGCCTCGCCCCAGATCACCTTCGCACCGCCGTCGCCGAAGCGGACGTAGCGGCGGAACGTCAGCTCGCCGGGCCGGCCGTCGGGCTCGCCGTCGCACCCTTCCATCGGGTGGATGCACCAGCGGTTCCCGGCCGTGCGCGGGCCGACCGCCAGCGGGGCGGACAGCGGCGCCAGGTCGTCGGTGAAGTGTAGGTCGATGCTGAGGCGGGCGTTCTCGGCCTCCAGCTCGGCGACCGACTTGTACTTGAAGAACCGGGCCATGAGGCACCAGGGGACAGGAGTCAGGGAACAGGATACGAGTCGAGGTCACCGGCTGGTGGGATCGATGTGGTCCGGTTCCTGGCTCCCGTCCCCTGTCTCCTGTCCCCTGGACGGCGGCGGGTAGAAGAGCAGCGCGAACGCCACCGCCACCACGGTACAGACCGAGAGCGGCACCAACCAGACGGCGTGCCAGTCGATCACGGTGCCGACGCGGTGGCGGTCCACGACGGCGGCGGCGAAGGCGTTCCCGACCCACACTCCGACGCCGCCGGACACGAACGTGATGATCCCCTGCGCGCTCGCCCTCAGGTGCGGCGGTGCCTCGCGGTCGAGGTACGTCGAGGCGACCAGCAGGAAGAAGGTGTAGCCCATGCCGTGCATCGGCACCCCGATCGCCACGACTGCGGGCGTCCACCCGGCCGCCATCACCCAGCCGCGCACGGCGTAGCCGCCGAGTCCGACGAGCATCAGCCCCTTCATCCGGTCGCGCGGCCGCAACAGGGGCAGCGCGAACATGCACCCCACCTCGATCACCTGCGCCACCGTCATCACCTGTTCGGGTTTCGGCACGCCGTGGTCCGTGAGGTAGCGGTGGCCGTACACGACGTAGAACTGGTTCATCGCCGTGGTCACGAACGCCACCAGCACGAACACCACGAACGACCGGTCGCGGAACAGCACCAGCGCCCGCAGCCCGAACAGGTCGGCGACCGACCGGCCGGACCCGAGCGGCGGGGTTCGCGGCAGCGTGAAGGCGTACACCCCCACGACGAGCGACCCGGCCGCGGCGATGTACAGCACGTCCGACGACACGGCCCGGAAGAACTGCCCCACGGCCAGCCCCGCGGCGATCCAGCCGACGGTGCCGTACAGGCGGACGCCGGCGAACCGGCGCTCGGGGTCGGCGAGGTTGCGCAGGCCGATCACGGTGGTCAGCGTCATCGCCAGTTGCATGAACACGCAGTACGCGAGCATCAGCGCGAACAGCCGGCCGAAGGTGGCGGCCGCGACGCGGCGGACCTCCGCGTCGTCGTTCACGCGGTCGAGTTGCTCGGGCGTCGAGGCGGCGTCACGGACCGCGGCGGCGTGGTACGCGGTGTCGGCCAGCGGGGCGTTCTCGTCGCACCACGTCGCGGCGGCGAACAGCAGTCCGGCACACAACAGGCTGCACACGCCCAGGACGAGTTCAGCACGGAAAAGGCGGTCGGTGAGGAGACCGATGACGAGCGGCGCGAGCATGCCGCCGAACGCGAACGACGAGTACAGCCAGCCGACTTCCTGGGTGGTAAAGTTGAGGCCGCCGCGGGTGGGGGCGGACATCAGGTACGTGGACAGGGTGGGAACCCACGCCCCGAGCCCGAAGTAGAACAGCAGCATCATCACCGCCAGCCGCGTCGGCACCGCCCGGCCGCCCGCCCCGTGTTCGCCCACCTCCCCGCCCCTTCCCTGGTTGTGTCCGCCACCCGAGCCGCGTAGACTCGCCGCAATGGCCTGTTCCCTGTGCGTCCTCGTCGTCGCCCTGCCGCTCGTCGTGCCGGCCGGCGCGGCCGTCCTGCGCGCCGCCGTGGGACTGGCGAACCGCGTCCTCGGCCGCCCGGTCGAGGACCGGGACTACGGCTACGCCGAAGACGACTACTACCTGCCGCCGTGGCACGCCACGGCCGTTCCGCTGCCGGGGTTCGAGAAGGCCGCGGGGATCACGGCCCTGGTCGCGCTCGTGGACCTCGCCGCCGGTGTCGGCCTGTGGATCGTCGCCGACCAAGCCCGGGGGCTGGACCGGGACGCACGACGGATCGTGTTCGGTGCCGCGTCACTGGCGTCGGCCTTTCTGATCCAGACGGGCTTCTTCAAGCTCCTGCTGCCGACCACGTTCCCGCGGGCCAGCCTGGTTGCGGCGTTCGTGCTGCTTCTGGGCGTTCCGCTCCTGCTGGTCGCCGGCGGCCTGGTACTCGTCGGGCTGAACGCAATCGCCCCGAACATGGGACGATAGTGGTCGGCACGGAGCCCGGGTGTGTTCTACGTTCGTGGTACCGCACCGTCCCGCACCCCGAACCCGGCTGCCTCTCATGGCGCTGATCGTCGGCCTCATCGTCCTCGCCTGCTCGGTCGTCGTGCTCGGCGTCATGCTCCGCGTCTGGGCGGCGATCCTGCGGATTTCGGTGAGCCTCACGAACGGCATCCTCGGCGGCCGCGACCTCGGCGAGGACGACTTCCGTCACCGGGCGTCGGTCTACGAGACGATCCCGCAGCCGAAGGCGCTCGGCGGCGTCCGCATCCCCATGCCCGGGGTCGGCTACGCGATCCTCGTGAACTTCGGGTGTGCCGTCGCGTCGGCGGTGTGTCAGTTCGCGGCGACGTTCGTGGCCGTGGCGCTGTTCGGGATGGCCGTCCCCGCGACGACCGACCCGCTCGACCCGGCCTTGCTCACGGGGGTGCTCGGGGTGCTCGCGGTCGGCTTCGGGGCGAGCGTGTTCGGCACCGTGCTGGTACTGAAGATGGCGCTGCCGACGACGTTCGTGCGGGCGGGCGTGGTGGTGATCTGGCAGTACGTCATCGGCGCGCTGATCGGCGCGGCACTGGTGGGCGTGGTGTTCTTGCTCGGGGCGACGGATAGCGGCAAGGCGTTCATACCCACCCGACCGGGGACGGGCGGGTGGGTGAGGTGACTGGTATCGCCGCTTGCGGCGGTGCAGCGACTACGCTGCACCGCCGCGAGCGGCGAACCCTGGTCAGTTCTTCGGCGGCGGCGGGTCCACCGCCTCAGACGTAGAGTGCGCCCGCGCCCCGAGCCAGGTCATGGCCGCCCGCAGGCTCAACCGGGATGTCACCTTCAGCTCGCCACCCGACGTGACCTCCAGCGACGCGAGCGTGATCGGCCGGTCCTCGGTGCCGAACAGCTTGCTCACCTCCTCGATCTCCCGCGGCGGCGCCCCGGAGGTCGTCATGAACTTGACCCACCGGCTCGGGTTCAGCACCACGTTCAGCACTGGCGCCTCGGCCGACTTCAGGGCCAGCAGCCCCTTCACAGCCGCGACCGCGTCCGGGCCGACCGCGGCATAAGCAGCCTTCGGTGTGAACGCCATCGCTACGTTCGTGTCCGGGCCGCCGAGCCCCTTCTCCGGGCCGCCGAGCCAGCCCGGGTTTCCCACGAGTTTACCGACCTCGATCAGGTGGATCGACACCCCGCCTACCTTCTCGGCGTTCCACTTCACAAGCTTCTGGAACTCCGGCGGCGCCTCCGCGTCGATGACGCCTTTCACCGCCTTCTCCAGCGCCGCCGTGTCCTCGAACGCCACCGCCAGCACGCCGGTGAAGTGGCCGTCCTTGTTCGGCCCGCGGAACGACCCGGCCACGTCGAACTCGCCAGTCGCCACCGTCCGCTTCGCCCCCTTCAGTGCTTCCTGGAGTAGCTCACCCGTCGGCCCGCCGAGCCCACCCACCGCCTTCAGTGCGGCGTCGAGCCCTTCGGTGCCGGCGGTGCGGAGCTCCTTGTTGAAGAACGGCAGCCTGGTCACGAAGCCGACGGCGGTGTCCTTCGTGATGATGCCGGCGAAGCGGTTGCTGGTCGCCTTCCGCGCCGCGAGTTCCTTCCCCAGCTCCGAGCCCGGCCGCGGCACCACGGTGAACTCGGCGCCGATCTCGGCCGCGGGGACGTCGAGCGTGAACCGGACGGTCGCCTCCTTCGCCCCCTCGCTCAGCTTCAGCCAGCGCTCGCCGAGGGCAAGCCCTTGCAGCAGCGCCTTCTCGACCGGCGACATCAATTCCGGCGGGAACGGTAGCATCCCGGCGGCCTTCTTGCCGCGGTTGATGTAGTCCTGGGCCTGCGTGCGGAGTTCCTTCGGCAGCCTGTCGAACTGGACGCGCATGGCCAGGAGCGACTGTTCGGCCGGGTCGAGGAGCTTGGCCGTCGGTACGAGTTCATCGGCGGCGAGAACCGCGGCCAAACCGGCCCCCTTCGCGCCTGCGGCGAGGTAGGCGTAGCCGTCGGCGAACCGCAGCCCGATCGCCATACCGGGGTCGGGGGCCGGTACGGTGTAGAGCCCTCCCGCCTCGGCCTTCGGGGTGGCGCCCGTGAGGCGCTCGAAGAACCCGAGGAACGCCTTCTCCTCCGTGACCGGCACGACCAGCACGCCGACCGCCTTGGCGGGGTCGGCCGGGAGGTGGACGTAGCCGAGGACCGGCCGGCCGAGGTCGAGGCCGGCGAAGCCCTTCTCGCCGAGCTTCGCCTTGATGCCGTCGTTGATCGAGTCGACCGCCTTCTTGTCGGCGAGGGTGCCGACCACGGCGCGGGCGTCGCCGAGGATGCGGCCGACCGACTGCGCCTGGAAGGTGACGGCGGGGTCGGCGGCGGCGACCGGGCCGGCAGCGAGCAGCGCGAGGACGGGTGCGAGGAGCCTGAGCCGCATGACGGTGCCTCCGGGGGGCGGGCGTGGGTCCGTGCGTCAGGATACGTGCGGGCGCGGATTCCGGCGCACCCGCCCGCGGCACGAGCTATGCCCGGGTCAGGGGAACCCCTGACCCGACCCCGGCCGCTTCGATGGAGCTGAGCCACCTCGCGTTCACCGCACAAGTTCTTGCCGCCCCGCCGGTCGCACTCCTGGTCGTGCTGCTGGCCCGGGCGGTGCCGCGCCCGTTCCTCCGCCACTGGGCCGTCGGCTGGGTCGCGCTGGCGGTCGCGCTCGTTTCCCTCCGGGTGGCCCTGTGGCTGCCACGCGGGTCGGTCGCCGCCCCCTCGTCACCAGCGTCTACTACTGCCTCGAATACCTGTTCGGGTACCTCGTGTGGGTCGGTTGCCGCGAGCTGGCCGGCCGGCCGGGGCCGCGCCGCGCCGACGCCTGGGTGCTCGGCCCGGCCCTGGCGTTCGGCCTCGTCGCCCCGTGGGCGAACGCCCGCGTCCCCGGCGTATATCCGTTCCACGCCCCGATCTTCGGCGGCTTCTTCCTGCTCGCCCTCGCCGCCACCCGCGGCTACTCCCCGGCCGGCCCGCAGACGCGCTTCGGCATCCACGTCGTCCGCGTCTGCCTCCTCGTACTCGGCGTCCTGTTCGTCCACTACGGGCCGGTCAGTTACTACTGCCTGTACGTGAGCGGCCAGCACCTGAACTACATGCTCCTCAGCCCGATGTACGACGCCCTCGCCGAGGTCGGGTTGGCGTTCGGCATGGCCCTCATGGCTGTCGAGCAGGTCCGCGACGAGTTGGACGCGACCAACCGCCGCCTCGCCGACGTGAACCTGCAACTGGAAGAATCGAACTGCCGGCTCGAGACTGCGTCCGACCAGCTGGAGGAGGCCGCGCGGACGGACGTGCTGACCGGCCTCCTCAACCGCCGGGCTTTCGACGCGCTGCTGGCGGCGCGTGTCGGCACGTCGTTTTCCGGGGCGGTCGCGGTGGTGGACCTGAACTCGCTGAAGTACCTCAACGACACGCACGGCCACGCCGCCGGGGACGCGGCCATCCGCCTCGCGGCGCGGGCGCTGCGGGCGCACTTCCGCATCGGCGACGCGGTGTTCCGCACCGGCGGCGACGAGTTCCTGGCCCTGGCCGAGGGCGGCCGCACCGGCGACCTCGTCGGCCGCCTCGACGCCGTGGACACGTCCCTCCGCGGCGTGCGGCTGCCCGGACTGTCGGCCCCCGTGGACCTGGTCGTGGCGTGGGGGCTCGCCGACTTCGACTCCGCCGCCGAGTTGCCGGCCGCGGTCGCCCGCGCCGACCACGAAATGTACGTGCAGAAGCAGCGGCGGAAGGCGCCGGCGACGGCCTGACGCTGGACACCGCCGCCGCGACCCGTCATCATCGGGGAATGCACACCACCCGACGCGACTTCCTGTGGCAGTCCGGCGGCGGCCTCGGCGGCGTCGCCCTCGCCGCCCTCCTCGGCCGCGACCACCTCCTCGCCCAGCCCCCCCCCCGCCGCCCCGACGGCGGGTTGCACCACGCCCCGAAGGCCAAGCGCGTCGTCCAGCTGTTCATGGCCGGCGGCGCCAGCCACGTCGACCTCTTCGACTACAAGCCCGAGCTGGTGCGGCGGCACGGCCAGCCGTCCGACTTCGGCGAGCGCGTCGAGGCGTTCCAGAACGGCCTCGGCCCGTGGCTCAAACCCCTCTGGGACTTCAAGCCCTACGGCCAGTCCGGCCGCATGCTCTCCGACACCGTCGCCCCGCTGGGGGCGGTCGCCGACGAGCTGGCGTTCGTGCACAACGTCGTCGGCAAGACCGGCGTCCACAGCCAGGGGACGCTGCTGCAATCGACCGGCTTCAACCGTCCCGGCTTCCCCGGCATCGGTTGTTGGGTCAGTTACGGCCTCGGCTCCGCGAACGACAACCTGCCGACGTTCGTGGTGCTGCCGGACCACCGCGGCCTCGCCTCCAACGGCACGAAGAACTGGGACAGCGCCTTCCTCCCCGCGCAGCACCAGGGCACGTCCATCTACCCCGGCTCGCCGACGCCCATCGAAGACCTCTTCCCCGACGCCCGCGCCCGCTACCTCACCCCCGCCGCCGACCGCGCCGCCGGCGACGTGCTCGCGCAACTCAACCGCGCCCACGCCGCCGCCCGCCCCGGCGACGAGCGCCTCGACGCCCGCATCCGCAGCTACGAACTCGCCGCGCGGATGCAACTCGCCGCCCCCGAGGCGCTCGACCTCTCCCGCGAACCCGCGTCCGTTCTGAAGCTGTACGGCCTCGACCACGGCCGCACCGCCTTCGACCGCGACATCAACGCCGTCGAGGAAACGGACTACTTCGCCCGCAAGTGCCTCGTCGCCCGCCGACTGCTCGAGCGCGGCGTGCGGTTCGTGCAGGTATGGAGCGGCAACGACAACGGCTTCCCGCGGCGGAACTGGGACAGCCACGAGGACGTTCACCGCGACCACGGCCCGCTCGCGCTCGGCATGGCCCGCGGGGCGGCGGCGCTGATCGCCGACCTGAAGCGGACCGGCCTCCTCGCCGACACGGTGGTGCTGTGGACGACGGAGTTCGGCCGGATGCCGAGTTCGCAGGGCGGCAAGGGGCGCGACCACAACCCGTACTGCTTCACGAACTGGCTGTGCGGCGGCGGCGTCCGGGGCGGTGCGACGGTCGGCCCGAGCGACGAGTTCGGCTACAAGCCCGCCGACCGCCGCCACCCGACCGAGGTGTACGACATCCACGCCACCGTGCTGCACCTGTTGGGAATCGACCACACGAAGCTGACGGTCCGCCACGACGGCATCGACCGCCGCCTGACCGACGTTCACGGCCACGTCCTCGACGGCCTGCTGGGCTAAATCGTCGCGGGGGCGAAAATAATTGTTTCCGCCGCGCCCCCCACCGGGTCGCGGAAACATGTCACGGCCCCAGAATGACAACCGTTCGGATGACACGCCGGACGGAAGGGCTTGAGCCGTCGCGGGTAACGCCGAATCCGACCGACAGCCGCGTCGTTCGGGTCGCTATTCGTGTTTCCGCCGCGCCTCCCGTTGGGTCGCGGAGACACGTCACCTGGCACGACGAACGGATTCAAGTGAAGCTCCGAGTCCGAGAAAAAAGTCCAACCCACAAGTCAGCCCGAGAGCTTGGCACAGTCGGGACTTATAACAGTTGCTGGGTGGGTAAGTGCGAACGACTTTCTGAAAGATAGCTTGACTTCCTGCCGGTCGCCCGGCTACCATCCCATTCAGTCACGTTTTCGTCCGGCTCCGGGTGGTCCACCCATGCCGCGTCTTGCCTTCCCAAAGCCGCTCGGCTGGCTGCGTATCGCGGCCGTGGCCTTCATCTGCCCCTCGACCGCGCTCGCGGATGCACCGCGGGGCGCCCACTCCTTGTTCGACTTTGATGCAAAAACGGCGGCCGACGGCTGGACGGTCCAGGGCCAGGGGAAGTGTTCCCTCGAACCTGCTCCGCCCGCACCGGCGGTCGCCGAGGGACCGGGCGGCACGGCACTCCGGCTCTCGGGCGGTCGCACGCTGAAGGCAAGCTCCCCCCCGGTCGGGGTGGTGGCATGGGAACGGTACTCTACGCTCCGCCTCTGGGTCTACCGCGACCCGGCCGAGGCCAAGCGGAGCCCGCGGGCCGCAATCGAGGTGTGGCTCCGCGAGTCGGACGGGCTCGCCGGCTTCTGGCGGCGGGTGGACGTGACCCACCACGGCTGGGCGGCTGTCGACCTGCCCCTCCGGTGGCTCCGACCGACCGCGGGGCGCCTCCCAGACTGGTCGCGGCTCACGCGGCTGGAGCTGCGATTCCGGGACGAAACCGAGATTCTGATCGATCGCATCGGCTTGCACCTCGACGGCACCGGCCCCGGCGTCGAGCCGTCACTCGGCGATTGGCAGAAGGTCGGGTTCCCGGGCGTGCCGGACCAGCAGGTCAGGCGAGTCGCCACCGACAAGTTGCACCTGCTGACCAACGCGGCCGGGTTGGACACCGGTTTGCTCGCCCGCCACCTCGACGCGGTTCACCATCGGGTGGGCCGCGACCTCGGCGTGCGGTGCCGCCGGCCGCCCGTGTTGCTCGTCTTCGCAACGCGGCAGCAGTATCAGGCGTTCCCAATCCACCTGGCCGACCGGCTCGACGCCGACGCCGGGTTTCCGCAGTCGGGCGGGTACACGATCCGCGGGGTGGCGACGACGTACTGGGATCCGCTCCAGGGCACGACCCGCCCGGTTACGACGCACGAATACGTCCATTCGTTTCTTGAGCAGGCCGTCGGTCTCGGCAGCACGGGGGAGTGGCTTCAGGAGGGGCTGGCGACCCACTACCAACTCGCCTTCCACCCTCAGGACGGGTTCGCCAAGATTGTCGAGCAGGGGCTGGCCGACAGCGGCGACCGGCTGCCGATGCGGCGGCTGACGGACGGTTCAAAAATCGAGACCCGGCGGTACTGGCAGGCGGCGACGCTGGTCGGCTTCCTGCTGGAGGACCCAGCCCGCCGGCGGCTGTTGCCCCACCTCATGGCCGCCTTCCGCGAGGCGGGTGGGACCGAATTAGACCCCCACGTCGGCCCGATTCTGGGAACCACCTGGGACGAGATCGAACGGTCTTGGCTGCGGTATTGCAGCCGGAAGTATGGCGTCACAATCAGTCCCCGCGAGAGCGAGTCTCCGGAGGCGATCCGTCGGCTGGCGCGTGGGGCGAAAGTTCACGTGGTGGGGATTTCTGAACCCGCGGACCGCACGGCGATTCGGGATCGGGACATACGAGACTGGGCGAAACTGGGGGCGGGGCTATCGGCACAATCGCCGGTGGCCGACCACCTGCGCAAGCGGCTGGAGTCACCCAGACTGCGCTTGGATCCGCTCGCGGTCAGCCGCCTCGGAGTCCCGGGGCCGAAGAACGCTCCTGATCGGGTGAACGTGCGGTTCGCCCTGAACCTCATACTCGAGGAACCTGACCTGTTCCCCCCAGCGGCCTTCACCGGGGTACGGTTGGGTGACGAAGGCGAGCGGCTCCGGGACAAGGGACGCGACCGCACACCCCTCGATGTTCTCCGCCTGAACCGGCTCACGCTCCAGGCCGCGTTTCCCGACGCCTTCAACCCGCCCCCGGCGGAGTCGGATCACGCGACGGTCCGGGTCGAGGCGGCGGGGCCGGTGGTCCTGTTCCTGACGAGCTACAGCCCGTGCCGGTGGCGGGTGTCCAGTAGGCCGGGCGTCACGGTCCGTGCCATTGTCCTGAGCGGGAACGGCTGGCAGGACGTGACGGGGGTCGACGCCCCTGTTGTGCAACTCAGCCGCGTCGGCCGCGACGGTAAGACGCTGAACCGCGACTATTTCCACGCGTACTCGCCCGACGTGCCGGGTTACGGGCGCCTCGAGCGGTTCGTCGGCGAGTTGACCGGGGACGCCCCGTTCCGATTCCACGGCCGCTACGAGGCCGGCCCCACGCCGTTCGTCATCCCCTGACATCCGCGATTGATGAACGGC
>Ga0105046_10005171_pt1 | contig 20666 bp, 14 predicted proteins | sample MAT03_FD_78385 | JGI IMG/M metagenome (GOLD analysis project Ga0105046, IMG submission 78385) | Freshwater microbial communities from Lake Fryxell liftoff mats and glacier meltwater in Antarctica - MAT-03 (megahit assembly) | ecosystem: Environmental > Aquatic > Freshwater > Ice > Liftoff...
AAGCACGACGGCGATCCGGGCGTCGAGACGCTGTGGCGTGGGTATCATCGGTTCCAGGATTTCATCCTCGGATACCGCTGCCGAGCCAAGCTCGGCAAGAAAGATGTTGGTAATAGATAGGGTTCCACCCCGGGCTACACGCTGAGCGCCCTCCGGGCTCAGGACACAAGGCTCCGGCCCCTGTCTCCTGACGGCAGTGTATCCGCGCCGGCCGCGCTGTGGTAAGGTGTCCGCTTCCTCTAACGGAGCGCGTAATGGGACAGCCGGGGCGGGTGCCGGGCCGGGCGTGGGTGGTCACCGGGGCCGGGGTGGCGGTCAACCTGTGCCTCGGCATCCTCTACGCCTGGAGCGTCTGGAAGGGCGCGCTCCTCGCCCCCGCCGGGGCCGCGCCCGGCGACCCGATGGGCGGCGCGAACGTCGGTTGGAATTACCTGTCCGACTCGCAGGCGAACGTCGCCTTCTCGCTGTGTGGGTTCCTGTTCTCGGTCGTCATGATCCCCGGCGGCAAGCTCCAGGACCGTTACGGCCCGCGCGCTGGGGCCACGCTCGCGGGCCTGTGCCTCGGCGGCGGGTGCGTCGTCGCGGGGCTCATGCAGAGCTACCTCGGCCTCATCCTCGGGTTCGGCGTGCTCGGCGGCGTCGGCATGGGGCTCGGGTACGCGGCGGCCACGCCCGCGGCCGTGCGTTGGTTCGGCCCGCACCGCCGCGGGCTCATCGTCGGGCTCGTCGTCGGCGGGTACGGCGGGGCCGCGGCGTACATCGCGCCGCTCGCCACGCAGATCATCAAGGACGGCGGCCTCACCACCAGCTTCGTCACGCTCGGGGTGCTGTTCGGCACCGTCATCGTCCTCGCCGCGCAGTTCCTGCGGATGCCGCCGGCCGAGTACGTGCCGCCGGGGCCGCCCGCGACCACGGCGGTGAAGCCGGCGACGGCGGACGTGTCCGCCGCGGGGGTGCTGCGGACGTGGCAGTATTTCGCGCTGGTGGGGCTGTTCGTCGGCTCGGCGCAGGCGGGGCTGCTGGTGATCGGCAACGCCGTGCCGCTGATGAACACGACCGCGAAGGCCTACGCGCTGTTCGCCGCGAACGCCTGGCTGCTGGCGGCCTTCGGCGGGGTAGTGAACGCGAGCGGCCGGGTCGGCACCGGCACCTACTCGGACCGCGTCGGCCGGGTGAACGCCTTCGGCCTGAACGGCCTGGCCGCGGCCGCGTGCCTGTTCGCGCTGCCGGCGGTGATGGACGCCAAGAACGTGTGGCTGCTGTTCGTGCTGGTCGGCGTCGTGTACTGGCAGTACGGCGGCACGCTGGCGCTGATGCCGGCGTGGACGGCGGACTTCTACGGGTCGAAGAATCTAGGCCTGAACTACGGCCTTGTCTTCCTGGGGTGGGGGATCGCGTTCTTCATCCCGCAGCTGGCCGCGGGCATCAAGGACGCGACCGGCAACCTGGACGCGGCGTTCTATCTCTCGGGCGGGCTCCTGGTCGCGGCGGTGGTGGGGAGCCGGTTCGTGGTGAAGCCCGGCGGCGCGGGTTGAACCTAGGAGCGGGGTCGCGTCAGCGCCCCGTGCGAACCCGGTGCTATTCAGTTCGGGGTACGCACGGGGCGCTGACGCGACCCCGCTCGCCGAGCAGTAGATACCCGTACGCGGCCCGCGCCGGCCCGCCGTCCACGCCGTCCACGCCGACCGGCGCCACCTCGACCACGCGGAAGCCCGCGTCGGTCAGCAGCCGCACGGCGCCGCGGCGGGTGAAGTGGTGGAGCGTCAGCGCGGCGCCGCCGTAGGCCTGCGGCATCGTCACGTCGCCGGCGTCGGCGCGGCCGAGCAGCGTGCGGAGGTGCTGCCGCCACACCACGCTACCGCCGAGGCCGTGGAAGTAGCGGTTGTGGACGTGCAGCACGAACCGCCCGCCGGGCTTCAGCAGGCGCGCGGCGTTGGCGACGACCTTCGCGCGGTTCTCCGCGCCGCGGACCATGCCGAGTGTGCTGAACAGACACGCGGCGTAATCAAACGAGCCGTCCGGCAGGTCGTCGAGTTCGACGAGGTTCGCCGCTTTCCATTCGCAGCTCACCCCGCCCGCGGCGGCGTTCGCGTGGGCCTGCACCAGCATCGGTTCCGACAGGTCCACGCCGACGCAGGCGTAGCCCTTCGCCGCGAACTGGACGCACAGACGGCCGGTGCCGCAGCCCAGGTCGAGCAGCCGGCCGGGCGTCGGGAAGGCGCGCTCGCAGAACGCGATGTCGGCCCGGGCAAGCGGCGACGCGGCCATCTGGGCGTCGTAACCGTCGACCATTTCCGCCGAGCGGAAGTAGTCCCAGAGGCCGCGGTCGACGCCGGGCGGGAGTTGCCAGTCGGGAATCATCCACTCGTCTTACGCCGCTTGCGGCGGTGCACCGCCGCAAGCGGCGTTCCGAGTCACTCCACCGTCACGCTCTTCGCCAGGTTGCGCGGCTTGTCCACGTCGCACCCGCACAGCAGCGCGATCTGGTAGGCGAGCAGTTGCAGCGGGATCGCCGTCACGATCGGCTGCAGGTACTCGGGCACGTCCGGTACCGGGATCACGTCGTCGGCCACGGCCGCGACCTCGCGGTCGCCGGGGCTCGCCACCGCGATCACCGGGCCGCCGCGGGCCTTGATCTCCTGCATGTTCGACATCACCTTGTCGAACACCGCCCCCCGCGGCACCAGGAACACGCTCGGCGTCTGCTCGTCCACCAGGGCGATCGGCCCGTGCTTCATCTCCGCCGCCGGGTAACCCTCGGCGTGGATGTAGCTGATCTCTTTGAGCTTCAGCGCCCCCTCGAGCGCGCCCGGGTACAGGAACTGGCGGCCGAGGTAGAGGAAGTTCTTGGCGTCGGCGTACTTCGCGGCGATGTCCTTCACCCGGTCGTGACACCGCAGCGTCTCGCGGAGCACGTCGGGAAGTGCCTGAAGGTCCGCGATGATCTTCTCGCCCTGCGCCGCGGACAGGTGCCGGCTGCGGCCGAGGTACAGGGCCAGCATCGTCAGGACGGCGCACTGCGTGGTGAACGCCTTCGTGCTCGCCACGCCCACCTCGGGGCCGGCGTGGAGGTACACGCCGCCGTCCGCCTCGCGGGCGATGCTGCTGCCGACCACGTTGCAGATGGCGAGCGTGGTGTGCCCCATCCGCTTGCTCTCGCGGAGCGCGGCCAGGGTGTCGGCCGTCTCGCCGCTCTGGGTGATCGCGAAGATCAGCGTGTTCCGGTCGATCGGCGGGTTACGGTAGCGGAACTCGCTGGCGTACTCCACCTCCGCCGGCACCCGCGCGAGCTCCTCGAACAGGTACTCGCCCACCATTCCCGCGTGGTAGCTCGTGCCGCAGGCGGTGAAGATGACGCGGTCGATCTGCCGCAGTTGCTGCGCCGACAGGTTCAGCCCGCCGAAGTGGGCCGTCGCGTCGTCCACGTCGAGCCGGCCGCGCATGGCGTTCTCCAGCGCCTCCGGCTGCTCGTAAATCTCCTTCAGCATGTAGTGCGGGAAGTCGCCCAACTCCGACTCGCCGTCGCCGAGGAAGCCGGCGATGTCGAGCGCCGGCATGTCCACCGCGTCGAAGTCGCGGGTGCGGACGACGTACCCCGTTTCGTCGAGTTGCACGACCTGCCGGTCGCCGAGGTGAACGACTTTATCGGCGAAGCCGGCGAGCGCCGACGCATCCGAGGCAAGGTAGTGGCCGTCGGCGCCGATGCCGACGACGAGCGGGCTGCCGAGTCGGGCGCCGACGATCACGCCCGGCTCGGCCCGGCTCATCACCGCAAGGCCATATGTGCCCTTCACCAGCGCCGTGGCCTGCAACACGGCCTGAAGCAGATCGCCCTCGTAGCAGTGGCCGATGAGGTGCGCCAGCACCTCGGTGTCGGTGTCACTGCGGAACTGGACGCCGTCGGCGACGAGCTGCTGCTTGAGGGCGGCGTAGTTCTCGATAACGCCGTTGTGGACGACGGCGATGTCGTTGTCGGCGTTGAGGTGCGGGTGGGCGTTGCGGTCGGTGGCGCCGCCGTGCGTGGCCCAGCGGGTGTGGCTGATGCCGTAGCACCCGGGGGCCGGCCGGGCGGTCACCTCGCGGGCCAGTTCGGCGAGGCGGCCGGCCTTCTTCCGCAGGTGGAAGTCGGCGCCGGTGCCGGTGACGAGGCCGGCGCTGTCGTAGCCGCGGTATTCGAGGCGGCGAAGGCCTTCCAGCAGGACCGGCGACGCCTCCCGCGTGCCGGTGAACCCGACGATCCCGCACATGACGAGGCTCCATCCGCGTGTGGGCGCGGCGGAGTCTAACCCGATGCCGCGGAGCCGGGGAAGGGGAAGTGTCGGCGGGTGTGCGCGTTACGCCGCGCCACCTAACGCGCACTCCGACTCGGCCCACGGTCCTGTCGGCCGACGTTACCTGTGGTGGGGAATTCGGTTGCGTCTCTTGCCGGCGGGGGCTAGGTTGGGGCGTTACGTGGCCCGGTCGGTCCGTGATTGCGAATTCGCCGTGGTCCAGCTAAACACGAGTTCGGCCACCGGAGGGCTTCATAGTGTCGGATCAGGTCGTCGTCGCGTTGATCGGCGCTGGTGGCCTCGTCTTGGCAGCGGTGGTGACGGCGATCCTCACCCGAAGCCGGAATCCGTATGACCCGCCTCCGAAAGGCACGACAGCGAAGCCAGAGGAGGATCAGCCCATGACGCCGACTCCGCCGATCCAGCCAGCGCCGGCAGGCCCACCCACGACACTTGGGGAGCTGCCCCGGCTGATGCACCAACGGAATGTGAAATGCCTCAAAGGCACCGCTGAAGCACTGATCGGGCCGTTTGAATTCGCGGACATCACAGGCACAGGGCTTCCTCCCGAGTACCAGTCGCTGATCTGCAAGGGTGATGGCACGCATACCGGTCGGTGGAACAACGCCCGGCTGTCATCAGCCGCGTGGGGCGAGCCACCCTTGCTCGCAACGTTGGTGAGCTGCGGCAGCAGCTCGGCCTGAACGGGTAGCTTGGCAGAGGCGGAACCAACCGCTGCAGCAGACGGCCGCCGCCTTCGCGTTTCTGTGACCCCAATCCCGATCGCACGGCGGCCGCTCGGCGTCGGCAGGATACGTAGGTAGCCGGGCCGGACCATTGCGGGTCTGACGGCCGTGCGGTACGATCCCGTGTATGGGGCCGACCGTGTACGTCGAGACGACCGTCCCGAGCTACCTGACGGCGTGGCCGAGCCGCGACCTGGTGCGGGCGGCCCACCAGCAACTGACCCGCGAGTGGTGGGACCGGCGCGCGGCGTTCGACCTGCGCTCGTCACGACTAGTAGTGCAGGAGTGCGGGGACGGCGACCCGGCCGCGGCCGCCCAACGGTTGGCCGCTCTGGCCGGCGTCCCGTTGCTGGAACTGACGGCCGAGGCGGCCGGCTTGGCCGTGGCTCTCGTCCGCGGGGTGCCGCTGCCCGAGCGGGCAACGGCCGACGCCCTGCACGTCGCCACGGCGGCGGTTCACCGGGTGCGCTACCTGCTGACTTGGAACTGCACCCACTTGGCGAACGTCGCGCTACGGCCCCAGATCGAGGCGGTGTGCCGGGCCGCCGGGTACGCCGCACCACTGATCTGTACGCCGGAGGAATTGACCCCGGGAGGGACGACCGATGTCTGAGGATGACGTGCTGCGCGGGGTGCGGGCCGCCCGAGAGGCGTTCGCCCGAGCGCACGGGTTCGACCCGTATGCCATGGTGGCTGCTCTGCGGGCGCTCGACGCGGCCGGTGACTGGCCGATCGTCCGCCTCGACCCGCACGAGACGGCTGGAGTCGCTTCGGCGGAACTGCACGCACATTGCGGACGCGACCCTTCGGCCGCAGATCGAAGCGGTGTGCCGGCGGGCGGGGTATGAACCCCCGGTGATCTGTACGCCGAAGGAACTCCAGGGCGGGGAGGGCGAGACGTGACCGACGCCGACATCCTGGCGGACCTGCGGGCGTGGCGGGACGAGTTCGCTCGGGCGAACGGTTACGACGTGGGGGCCATCGGGGCGGCGCTACGCGCGCTCGACGACGCCAGCGGCTCCCGCTTGACGCGGGGGCGAGCCACGCCGACCAGCGCACTCGCGGTCTCCGAAGGTCGGCCGGCACCTCACGACCGACGAGGTTGGTTCAGCCTACGACGCGCGGTAGGAACGGCTCGAACCCCGGCACCGGCTCCGGCCGCGTGAACAGCCCGTACTTCTTCATCTTCTTGTACAGCGTCACCCGGCTCACCCCGAGCAGCGCGGCGGCGCGGGTGCGGCTCTGCCCGGCCTTCTCCAGCGCCCGCAGGATGTTCACCCGCTCCGTCGACTCCCGGCTCTGCTTCAGCGTGCCGCCGTAGTTCGCCATCACGCCCGGGGGCGGCGTCGTCACGTCCGACCGCGAGTGCACCAGCGGCGACAGGTGGTGCAGCTTCAGTTCGTTGCCGCTGCTGGTCAGGACGGCCTGTTGAATCACGTTCTCGAGCTGCCGGATGTTCCCCGGCCAGGGGTAGCCCTCGAGCGCCCGCATCGCCTCGGGGCAGACGCCGAACAGCCGCTTGCCGAACTTCGTGCCGTACCGCGCCACCATCCCGCGCACCAGCGGCCCGATGTCCTCCGGCCGGTGCCGCAGCGGCGGCAGGTGAAAGCTCAGCACCTGCAGCCGGTAGTACAGGTCGCGGCGGAAGCTGCCGCGCTCCACGGCGTCGGACAGGTTCCAGTTGGTCGCGGCGATGACGCGCGCCCGGCTGACCTGCGTCTCGTTGCTGCCGACCGGCTCGAACTCGCCGCTCTCGATGACCCGCAGGAGGTTCGCCTGGTGGTCCAGGCCCAGCGTGTCGATCTCGTCCAGGAGCAAGGTGCCGTCGCCGGCCGCGGCGAACTTGCCGACCTTCGCGCCGTCGGCCCCGGTGAACGACCCGCGGGCGTGGCCGAAGAACTCGCTGGCGATCAGGTTGCCGCTCAGCGTGCCGCACGCCACGACCAGGAAGCGGTTCCCGCGTCGCGGCGAGCCGTCGTGAATCAGCCGGGCCAGGAACGTCTTGCCGGTGCCGGTCTCGCCCTCGATCAGCACGGTCACGTCGTGCGCCGCGGCGATGCACAGCTGATCGACGAGAGCCGTGAGGGACGGCGTGTGGTTGACGAGCTTGCGGCGGATCGCTTCCGCGGTGGACTCCGTGGCGGGGTCGGCGAAGGGGACGCCGCCGGGGGTCTGCGCCCGCCGTGCCCAGGTGGTGAGTTCGCGGACGTGGTACGGCCAGCCCCACTTGCCGGCGAGGTACGGGGCCAGGTGGTCGAACAGCCGCCGGCCGGCGAGCGCCTCGGACTCCACGATGCCGATCCCGGCGGGGGACAGGTGGACCTTCGCCTCGCGGACGACCGTCTCGATCGCCGCGGCGTCGGCGGCGTCGGACGCGACGAGCAGCAGGTCGCCGTCAGTGTCGGGGGCGAGGAGGTGCGGCACGTCCTCGAAGCGGACGACCGGCACGGACAGGGCGAGGGTGCGGCCGAGGTGCGCCTGCACCGTCTGGGCGAGGCGCGGGTCGCTGGCGACGAGGACGAGCCGACGGGTCGGGGTCATGGGGGCACAATCCGTTTCCGGCCGGTGTTACCGAACCCTGACGCCGTGCGTCCGGGTGGGCCGGCTGTTAACGAAAGGGAAGTTTACAATCCGTACCGGTGCAAACGGTCGGGGCGAAGATGCCGGGATTTTCGGTCCGGCAAGCTGGCGGTTCGCGCGGCGGCGGAACCGGCGGGTCGGATTCGCGCACCGGCCGAATCGCGGCCGGCGGCTGGACCCGCGGCGTACAATCGAGGAATCGGCCTCCCCAGGACTTCCCGCCATGCGCCTCGCCGTACCCGCGTTCGTCTCGCTGTTCCTGTTCACGACCGCGACCGCCCAGGAGCCGACCGACGGCGAGCGGGCGGCGATCAAGTCGGTGGGGCTGGCGAAGGGGCAGGCCGGCATCGACCCGACGCTCGCGCCGGGGGCGCGGGTGTCGGTGAAATTCCTCGCCGCCGGCGACGCCGCGCTCCTGACGCTGGCGAAGCACAAGGAGGTCGGTGAGATTCAGATCGTGGACGCGACCGCGTGCACGTCGCGGGGCTTCGCGGCGCTGAAGGCGCTGCCGAACCTGCGGCGGCTGAAGCTGAACCGCTCCGGCGTGACGGACAAGGAACTGGTCGAGATCGCGACGCTGGCGCAGCTGCGGGTGCTGATTATTCCCGAGTCGCAGGTGACCGACAAGGGCGCGGCCGAGCTGGAGAAGATGACGCGGCTGGAGACGCTGGACCTGTCGGACAACCCGCGGCTGACGGACAAGTCGATGGCGCACGTGAAGACGCTGCTGCGGCTGGAGAACCTGTTCCTGAACAAGACCGGCCTGACGGACAAGGGGCTCGCGGAGTTGAAGCCGCTGGAGGGGCTCCGCGACATGACCGTGGCCGGGTCGAAGGTGACGGCGAAGGCCGCGGAGGCGTTCGCCGACGAGATGCCGAACCTGCGCCAGGTGCGGCGGTGAGTGGGAAGTGGGTTGGCCGCAAAAAGGCACAAAAGACACAACAAGGAAGACAGAGCAGAGATTGAATTCTGACTTTGCTCTGTCTTCCTTTTTGTGTCTTTTGTGCCTTTTTGCGGCCAATCCGACTTCAGTTCTCAGGAGTTTCCCCGATGCCCGACGCGCTCCCCGACCGGCTCGACGTGCTCGCCGTGGCCCCGCACCCCGACGACCTCGAAATCCTCTGTGGCGGCACCATCGCCAAGCTGGTGAAGCAGGGCTACAAGGTCGGCATGGCCGACCTGACCAGCGGCGAACCGACGCCGCGCGGCAGCCTCGAAACGCGGAAGAAGGAAGCCGAGACCGCCCGCGTCGCGCTCGGGAGCCCGCTGCGCATCAACGTCGAGCTGCCGAACCGCGTGCTGATGGACGCCCCCGAGAACCGGTTCAAACTGGCGACCGTGTTCCGCACGTACCGGCCCGGCATCGTGATCGTCGGCGCCGGCCGCACCCCGGCCGCGTCGCCGGACCACCACCAGGGCCACCTCCTCGGCGAGGCGGCGCGGTTCTACTCGCAGCTCACGAAGTGGGACGAGCGGTTCGCCGGCACCGCCCCGTACCGCGTGCCGCACCTGGTGTACTGCCCGTTCCCGTTCGACGCCGAACAGCGGGCGTGGCACAGCACGTTCGTCGTGGACATCTCCGACACGTTCGACGCGAAGATGGAGTCGATCCGCGCCTACGAGTCGCAGTTCGACGCGGAGCGGTTCGACCGGGTGCGACACATGGTCGGCTCGGCGAACGGCTACCACGGGGCGCGGTGCGGGTTTCGCTACGGCGAGCTGTTCGCGCTGCCGCACCCGGTCGGCGCCCCGGACCTGGTGACGCTCGTCCACGGCAGCAAGCCCACGACGCCGCCCGACGTGCCGGTCGGGCAGGGGCACCTGCCGATGGGGTGACCGGTTCGCCGCTTGCGGCGTTGCATCCGGGACGGTACACTCCGCCGCCCCGCCCCGCAGGACGCGCCGTCATGCCGTTGTTCGCGCTCCGATTGCCGTCCGCCCCGGTCGCCCGGTTGCGGCTCGCGTTCGTCCTGGCGCTGGCCGTCCTCGTCGTCGGCATGAGCCTGAAGTACGCGGCGAAGGCGAGCAAGCCGGCCGACAACGGGCAGCAGACGCGCTCCGCGTTCCTCCGCTGGCGGGCGATGATCCACGAGGTGTTCGCCGGCGGCAACGTCTACGTCGGCGCGAACGAGTACCCGAACCCGCCGGTCATGGCGGTCGTGCTGAAGCCGTTCGCCGACCTGCCGCCGCTCGCCGGGGCGCTGGCGTGGTTCTACGCCAAGGTCGGCATGGCCGTCCTGTCCGTGGTGTGGGTGTTCCGACTGGTGCAAAGCCCGGGGACGGCCGTCCCCGGGCTTTCTCTCGCTCATGCCGTCGCGGTCCTCCTCGCGCTCCCGCCGCTGCTCGGCGACCTGTCGCACAACAACGTCAACATCTTCATCCTGTTCCTCGTCGCGGCGACGCTCGAACTCTACCGCCGCGGCAGCGACACCGGCGCCGGCCTCGTCCTCGGTCTGGCCATCGCCTGCAAGGTGACGCCGCTCATCTTCGTCGCCTACTTCGGGTGGAAGCGCGCCTGGCGCGCCCTCGCCGCGACCGCCGCCGGGCTCGTCCTGTGGCTGGCGATCGTGCCCGGGGCCGTGTTCGGGTTCGAGCGAAACGCCGAGCTGCTGACCGACTGGTACAAGCTGATGGTGCGGCCGGCGCTGGTCGAGAACCGCGTCACGAGCGAGCACCCGAACCAGTCGATCCCCGGCGTCGTGTACCGGCTGCTGACGCACAGCCCGTCGTTCGTGGAGTACCCGGACAACCTCCCCACGCCGGCCGCGTTCCACAACGTCGCCGACATCGGCACCCCCGCGGCGCGGCGGGTCGTGCAGGGGTGTCTGCTGGTGTTCGGGGTGGTGGTGTTGGTGCTGTGCCGAGCCCCGCGGAACGAGCGCGCCGGTTCGCGGGTCGCGGCCGAGTGCGCGCTCATGGTGCTGGCCATGCTGCTGTTCAGCGAACGGACGTGGAAGCACCACGCGGTCACGCTGCTGTTGCCGTTCGCGGTGCTGACGAGTTGGCTGTTCGCCGCCGACACGCCGCCGCGCACCCGCCGCGGGCTGGTCGCCGTGCTCGCCGCGGTGGCGCTGCTGACCACCGTTCCGGGCATGTTCCCCGAAGCCACCGCCGACCTGGCCCTCGTGTACGGCACGCACACCGCCGCGTTCCTGCTGCTGACCGCCGCCGTATGCGCCCGCCTCGTCGCCGCCGGCCGCGACGCCGCGAACCTTTCCCCGCCGGCCGCGTCTCTGTCGTCACCCCTGAAGGAGGGCGACCGATGGCCGACACCCTGACCGTGACGCTGGCGAAGGCGCTGAAGCTGAAGAACCGCCTCGCCGGGCGCGTGACCAAGCTGACCCTGGACGTGCAAACCTACAACTCGGTCCAGAACGGGGCCGAGACGGTGGACGTGCGCACCCGGTTCGCCGAGCGCGCCGCCGTGGTCGCGCAGCTGACCGAGCTGAAGGACGCCATCAGCCGGGCGAACCAGCCGATCCAGAAGGCCATCTTCGAGTTGGCCGAACGGAAGGCCGAGGTGGCGCTGCTGGCCGGGCTGAACACCAAGCACGGCGTGTACAAGGAAGGCTACCCGACCGGCGGCGACGTGACCTACGTGGCCCAGCTGCGCAAGGCCGACGTCGACGAGCGGGTGGCGAAGCTGGAGGCGGAGATCGACCGGCTCCAGGACCGGCTCGACGGGTTCAACCACACGACCGTGGTCGAGGTCGAACGGGGGGCGGTCGAGTCCAGCGGCGAATAACCCGGGAACGGGCACGGCGGGGGGAGGGTCATACTGGGGCGCGCGGAGTCTTACGTTACGTAAACGTAAATCACCCACGACGGGGATGCCGACGAGTCACGACGGGGACGCCGAGCGTCAAGCTTCAAGGCTCCTCCACCGTCACCGTTCAGGGCTCAACGGTTAAACCTCGTTTTCGCTCGCGTCGGTCCCTGACCGCCCCCCGTCCGTGTCCACCGGGCGGGCGGCCGGCCTACTCGAGCCCGAAGCCCGACGTGCCGGCCGCCGCCAGGTCGTACACCTCGCGGGCCGTGGACTTCATCGGCCCCTTGTCGCCGGCCCAGCACAGCAGGTTCTTCATCACGTCGAGCTTGGCGTCGTCGGGCACCTCGACCTTGATTTCCTTCTGAACCGCCTCGTAAATCTTGCCGTTGGCCGTGTACGTGTGCCGCTGCGACGCCGCGTACGGCACCAGCGACACCGCCACCGGGGCGTCCTTCACCGGGTACGTGCGGTGGTACATCGTGATCTTCATGCCACTCCCGCCCTCGGGCCGGCGACGGGATGTCGCCCGACGGCCGCTTCCCCCATTGTACGCATTTCGGGGTCGATCTCCCACGGGTGTCCCACGTCCGACACGACCCGCACGCCTTCGCGCCGGCGGCGGGAAGTGTCACCGCTTTGTCACAACTTCATTCAGCGTCTGTTAACGAACCGGTGGTTACAGCGTCTTCCCGGTAGCCGCCGCGTGCGGCCCGGAGGATATCATCATGCGTTCCGTACTGGCCCTCATCTGCCCCCCCGCCGCGGTCCTCGCCAGCGGCACCCGCGCCGACCTCGCCACCAACGTCGCCCTGAGCTGCCTGTTCTTCCTCCCCGGCGTCGTCCACGCCCTCGCCGTCGTGGACCGTAGCACCACCACCCGGCAGTACGACTCGGTGATGCGGGCGATGGAACGAGCCGCCGCCTGATCCAGTCCTAACCGCCCACCCCGCCGCACCTTCCGACCGATCGCCCGCCCCGCCGACGCTCCAACGCTGTTTCGTCTGGCCGACTCATGTCTGTCTGGTGACCGGGGGGGGCACCCCGCCAGACACAATGCCGGCGGGCCGAACGTCCGCCGGATTTTTCCCTCCCGCGGCCGACCGCGGCGTGCGACAATCGCGGCTCCCTCACCCCGGAGCCGACCCATGTTCCGCCCCTTCGCCGCGGCCGCCGTCGCCGCCCTCCTCGTCGCCGTCGTTCCCCAGGTGCCCGCCGCCCAGCCGGACGACGGCTGGGTGTCGCTGTTCAACGGCAAGGACCTGACCGGCTGGGGCTACAAGGCCGGCGACAAGTTCGAGTCGTTCGACGGCAAGGCCGAGGCGTCCGACGGCCGGTACGCGGCGAAGGACGGCGTGCTGACGGTGAACCCCGGCAAGGGGCTGAAGCAGCTGTGGACGAAGGCGGCGTTCGGCACCGACTTCGAGCTGAAGGTCGAGTTCCGCGCCGCGGTGAACGCCGACAGCGGGCTGTTCGTCCGCGGGCCGCAGCTGCAGGTGCGCGACTACCCGGTCGCGGGGCCGTACAAGATGCTGACGAAGTACAAGGCCCAGGACTGGAACGAGGTCGTGGTGGTGGCGAAGGGCCTGACGGCGCACTGCACCTGCAACGGCGAGGTGCTGGAGGCGATGTTCAAGCTGCCGCCGACGGGGCCGATCGGGCTGGAGGCCGACCGCGACCGCATGGACTACCGCAACCTCCGCATCAAGCCCGCCGCGGGGAAGTAGGAACGCGAAAAGCCCGGGGACGGCCGTCCCCGGGCTTCGTGCGCCCCGCCCGAGCCTACCCGACGAACACCCCGCCGGAGAAGCCGGGGAGCAGGTCGAACGACTGGAGCAGGCCGAACCCGTCGCCGCTGTACGCCTCGACCCGCGACCCGCCGCCCTCGCCGGCCCCGACCAGGATGTCGGTGAAGCGGTCGTTGTTCAGGTTCTTCGCCGCCACCCGCACGCCGCCGCGGTTGGCGGTGTCGCCGAGGAAGTTGTTGTACAGCGGGCTGATCATGGAGATCTGCGACCCCTGTTCGAGCAGCGTCTTGGCGTCGAGGATGAGCACCCGCGGGCCGCCGCCGGGGCCGGCCCCGCCGATGAGGTCGGCGAACCCGTCCCCGTTCACGTCGCCCACGGCCACGTACGCCCCGTTCCGCAGCGCCTGCTCGAACAGGAAGAAGTCGCCGATCACGTTCAGCTTCGTCCCCTGGTTCAGCGCCGCCCCGTCGTAGATCGAGATGCGCGGCCCGCCGCCGAACCCGGCGCTCACCACGAGGTCGGCGAACCCGTCCCCGTTGACGTCGCCCATCGCGGCGCGGGCGCCGCCGCGGAAGTTCGGGTCGTCGATGCCGAAGAAGTTCGCCACCTGGGTGAACGACCGGCCCGCGAGGATCGTGACCCGCGGCCCGCCGCCCTGATCCGGGGTGATGACGATGTCGGCGACGCCGTCGCCGGTCAGGTCGCCGGTGCTGACGAACACGCCGCCCTTGAAGTCGGCGAACGGCCGCAGGGTGAAGATCGTCTTGTTGGTCGCCCCGTTGATCACCATCACGGTCGCGGTGATCGTCGGGCCGGAGCCGACGACGTAGTCGGCGATGCCGTCGCCGGTCACGTCCGCGACCGACAGGCGGATGCCGCCGGTGAACCCGGGGCTCCCGGCGTCCACCTCGCCGGCGAAGCCCGGCGGGAAGGGGTGGAGCGTCGTCAGCCCGGTGCCGTTGGCGTTGAACACGCTCACGAGCGGCGACCCGTCCTGGATCACGTTGCCGAAGGCGTCGCGGACCGAGGCGTCGGTCGCGGCGGCGAACACGCCCGAGAGCTGCGACGTCGGGCTCGGCCGCGGCGGCAGGGCGTTCACCGTGATGGGCGCGGACGTGCCGGCCGCCGAACCCGACACCGAGACCACGTACGACCCCGGCGTGGTGTAGGTGACGGTGAACGTCGCCTGCCCGTTGGTGATGGTCGGGTTCGCCGGCGAGACCGTGCCGCCGCCGGAGTCCACCGCCAGCGTCCCGTCCACGTCCGCGACGTTGCCGCTGGCGTCGAACACGGTGACGGTGAACGTCACCGGGGTGCCGACGGTGAACGGCCCGGTCCCAACGGGGGTGACGGACACCGACGAGGGCGCCCCCGCGGTCACGGTGATGGTCGCGGTGTTGGACGAGACCGGCCCGGTCCCCGGCACCGACGCCGGCCGCGGCACCGACGCCGTCACGTACACCGTGCCCGCCTGCTGCGTCGTGACGGGGAAGGTGTTCTGGCCGGCGGCCGTGTTGATCGCCACCGACGTCGGGCTGGTCGGGGACACGGCCGCCCCGATCTGTCCGGGCGGCGGGGCGTAGCTGATCGTCGCCTGCCCGGTGAAGTTCGTGAGGTTGCCGAACTGGTCCTGGAACGTCAGCGTGTACGACACCTGATTGCCCGCGAAGACGCCGCTCGTCGCCGGGCTGAGGGTCGCGCTGGCCGCCTCGGCCGCGGTCACATTCGTGGTGAACCCGGTCGCGTTCACCGCCCCGGTGGTCGTCACCTGGATCGGGTAGGACCCGGCGACGGTCATCTTGATGTAGAACGTCACGACGCCGGCCACCAACTGCGGGTTGGTGATCGGCACCGTGCCGGCCGCGTCGGCGAACAACTGCACGGTCCCCGGCCCGGTGGTCGTCACGGTCAGCGCCGAGGTCGCGCCCGTGTCGCGGGTGCCGTTCGGGTTCTTCTGCTCGACCGTCACCAGCCCGACGGCCCCGGCCGTGAGGCCGGCCGGGAACGAGGTGGCGTCGAGCCGGTCGGACACGGCGTCGAGCACCAGCTGCTGGACGTACTGGTCGCCCTGCGGGCTCGGGCCGGGCTCGCCGTTCTCCGTGTCCCCGTTCTGGTTCATCCGGTTGCCGGACGGGTCGGTGATGGTCGGCACCTGGTTGCCGCTCGGGTCGTTGCCGACCGTCAGCCGGTACTGCTGCGTGGCGCTCTGCGTCCGCTGCTGGAACGACACCTGGAAGCGGTTCGGAACGCCCGTCACGGGCGTCACCGAGAGGATGGGCACGTCCCCGGTCGGCACCCCCGACGCGTCGAGCGTCTGGAGGCGGAAGTTCTCCGGCCGCAGCGTCGCCGGGTCGACCGGGCCGTTGAACTGCACCTCGATGACCGAGATGGTGTTCGCCGGGTTCGTGGCCGGCTGCGTCGGGATGCTGACGGCGGTGACCGCCGGCCCCTTGATGAACGTCTTCGGCGGCAGGTTGTCGCTCAGCCGGATGGCCCAGCTGCCGCGGCCGTAGGTGGAGGCCAGCAGGAGGTTCAGCCCGCCGGCCAGGTACTGGCCGCTGGTGCGGTTCAGGTTGCCGATCGACAGGTCGAGGTCGGTCACCTCGACTGTCGGCAGGTAGCCGCCGTCGGACGTGGCCCCCTCGTCCGTGATCGACGGGAAGACCCGCCACGTCGCCCCGAAGTCGTCCGACTTGAAGACCCCGCCGACGCCGCCGACGTACAGCTCGGGCGGGACCGGCACGGCCGTGGTCGGGTCGGCGTACCGCCAGTCGACGGCCAGGGTGTTGATCGCCCGGCCGCCGGTGGTCGGGTCGGGCAGCACCGGCACCTGGTCGGAGGCGTCTCCGAACGCCGCCCGGGTGAGGCTGAACAGGTTCCCGGTGATGTTCGTCCACGCCGCCGTGGTGCTGCCGTCCGCCTTGTAGTACACGCCCTCGTTGGTGACGACGTACACCTCCCGGCTCGGGGCGGCCGGGTTGGGGATGATCCGGCGGATCGGGCTGCCGTCGAGCCCCGCCGAGATGTTCATCCAGCTCGTCCCCGCGGTGAGGGTCGAGAAGATCTGGCCGGCGGCGTTGCCGACGTAGATGAAGTTGTTCTCCAGGCTCGGGTTGCCCGGGTTGAACGCCCCGAACGCCAGCGCGCCCGGCGCGGCGTTACCGACCACGCCGGGGGCGGCGATCTCCACCCAACTCTGGCCGCCGGTCGTCGACCGGAACACCCGCCCGACTTGCGACTGGATGACCAGGGCGTTCGGGTTCAGGGGGTTGATGGCGAACGGCACGCCGCCCTGCACCAGCCACTGCCCGCCGAACGGCTGGAAGTCGCCGGCCTGGATGAGGCCGTTGGTCCGCGGGATGCCGCCGCCGAACGCCGGCTCGCCACTCGACCGACCGGGGATGAACTCGCGCAGGAACTCCTGCGGCAGCCCGCCGGTGACCGGGTTGCTGTTGACGTACCCGTCGATGCCGAAGTCCGAGGGCGAGCGGTACTGGTACGCCCGGCCGGAGCCGGTGGCGTCCACCTCGACCCATGCCCCGTCGCCGGCCGGGCCGCGCCAGTTCGGGTTACCGTTGGCCAGCACCCGCGGGTCGGATACCAGGAACCCGTTGTCCTGGGCCATGCCGTAGAACAGCGCCCCGGCCACGTCGGCCGCAAGCTGGCTCGGCTGCACCGCCCCGCTGTACAACTGCGCGAGCTGGAGGTTGCCGTTGCGGCTGCCGAACACCAACTGGTCGAACCCGGACGCCGTCGTCAGCACGCCGTCGCCGCGGTCCACGCCGGTGTAAACGCCCTGGTCGCCCGAGTAAATGAACCGCGTCTGCCCGGTCACTGGGTCGAGGAACGGGAACACCTGGTGGATGTTCGACAGGCCGGTCCGCTCGGTCGGAGCGAACGCCGACCCGCCGTCGCGGAGGTTGCCCGGGAAGAGCGACTCGAAGAACGGCTGCCAGGACACGTCGGTGCCGTTGTTCGTCATCACCCCCACGTTCTGGACCTGGAGTGTCGAGTTCGTGGTGAACGGGTTGTTCGGGTCGCGCGAAGCGTTGAGGAAGTCGGTGCCGTAGATGTTGCCGGTGAACCCCCTGAACAGCCGGCCGGTGGTCCCGACCGCGAGCCGCGGGACGAGGCCGCCGGTGGTCGCCCCCTGGACGCCGCCGCCCGGGTCGCTGTTGTTGAAGTTGGTGAAGTTCTGCGTGTCCTTGATCTTGGTCAGGTCGATCTTCATGCTGCCGCCGATGAACGACCCGGCGCCGACGCCGCCGGCCAAGACGCCGTACGAACTCGTGCCGATGCCGACGCCGGACAGGTAGATGATCGCCGGGTTGAGCGGGTCGACGCTGATGGCGACGTCGTAGTTCCCCTGGGAGAAGATCGGCTCGTCGAACAGGTCGTAGTCGGCCTGCGTCTCGTCGTTAGTGGCGTTGACGCCCGGGGGCAGCGGGACGAGCGGGATGACCGGCACCCGGACGCGGGTCCAGTTCTGGGTCGTCTGGCTGGCGTCCTTGGTTACGTACAGGCCGCCCAGGCCGCCGGTCGGGGTGATCACGACCGCGTACAGCCAGTCCTTGTAGAAGAAGTTGAGGAGGGGGTTGTTGGTGAGCGCCGGGGCGGCGATGGCGATGCGGCCCTGGCCGCCGTTCGGCGTCAGGGGCTGACCCTGCGCGTTCACGCCCTGCACCGGGGTGGTGACCACGAACCCGCCAGTCGGCGAGTTGGTCAGGCCCACGTCGCGGACGTTCGGCAACTGGCCCGACTGGTTCCCCTGCAACAACGCCATCCCGACGGCACTCGGGGCCGAGTCCGTGAAGAACACGCCCTCGCCGCGGAACGATCCGTACAGCCGCTGGAGGTTGCCGTCGTCTATCGTCGTCTGGGCAATCGGGTCGAAGGTGAGGGCGCTGCCGGCGGCGAGGACCACGTCGGTGGCCTGGCCGGCGCGGACTCGCTCCCAGGTGAGGCCGCTGTCGCTACTCCGCCACACCCCCGAGGCCGCGGCCGTCCCGCCGCTGACGGCCATGTACACCAGCACCCCGTCCTCGGGCGTGAGGTTCTGATCCACCACCACCTTGAACCCGCTGGTGCCGACGAACAGCCGGTCGCGGCCCGGGTCGGACACCTTGCCGACCGTGCTGGGGGCGGCGTTCGGGTCGGTGCTGCGGTTGTCGGTGCTGTCCAGCACCGCCCACGTCTTGCCGCCGTCGGCCGACCGGAGCACGCCGACGCCGGTCGCGGTGCGGCCGCGGTCGGTCAGGCCGTTGAGCGCCGGCAGCCCCAGTGTGTTCCCTTCGCCGGTGAGTGCGAAGACGATCGTCTGGGACGGGTCGTTGTTCTGCGGGAACACTGCCAGCGACTGGATGCTGATGGCCGAGGTCGGCCCGAAGTCGGTGAGCGGGACGTAGTGCGGGCCGTCGATGTCGGTGGTCATGAAGTTGGTCGTCTTCCAGACCCCGCCGCTCGCCGAGGCGATATACACCGTGTTGCCGCTCGGGTCGGACGGGTCCACGGCTGTGGCGGTGACCCGCCCGGTGTTGGCCCGCTCGTTCGCCGAGGCCGCCCCGACCGGGGTCCAGGCGTCGCGGCTGAGTTCGTTCGTGGCGTCGCTGACGAACACCCGGAACCCGGCCTGGAACCGGTCGGCGACGCGCTCGCCGAGGCCCGACTCCGGCACCGACCGCGGCAGGGTGAGCGTCCAGTTGTTGATCTGCGCCCCGGTCCCTGCCACGGCCGCCGTGCCGCTGTTGGTCACCCGCAGAATCCACGTCCCCTTCGCCGAGAACGGCCGGGTCGGGTCCGCCAGCACGCTCAGCGGCGTCTGCGGGTTGTACCCGAACGCCGACGCGAACGGGGCGGTGCCGTCGAGGATGGACGGGAAGAGCGACGCGTCGTTCGGGTCGACCCGGTCCAGCAGCCGGGTGTTCTGGAAGTTCGCCCCGCCCGTCTGGTTCGGCGGCGCGTTCGGCGGCCGGTCGTCCGCCCCGTTGTACAGCAGGATGCTGTCGATCTGCTGGCCCTGCGGCAGCTGCGGCTGCGGCGGCGGCACCAGCTCGATCTTCAGCTTCCACACGTCCGGGTAGTTGATGTTCAGCAGCACCTGGATCTTGTTCAGCTGGTCCTGGGTGATGATGAAGTCTTCGCTCACCACGATCGCCATCTCGGCGACGGTGGTGTCGACGCCGTCCGGCCGGTCCGGAGTCGGGGCCGCGGTCGCCGGCAGGATCGCCACCGGCTGCGACTGCGACCCGAAGTTCCGCCCGACGATGTCCGCCCCGGTGGCCGACCGGCCGGTCACCAGGTCGATGCCGGCGTTGAAGTTGTTGTCGAGCGGCAGCCCGCTCCCGGCGACGCGCACCGTCCCGCCACCGACCGGGGTGAAGTCGATGACGTACTGCCCGGCCGGCTGCGCGGCCGCGAACGTGAGCGTGTACCGGCCCACCGTCCCGGCCGGATCGCCCGCCTGCGGCGGCTGGAGGGCGGACACGACGGCCGGTGTAACCTCCCCGTTCGGCCCGACCACGAGCACGTCCAGCGGGGTGAGGACGCCTGCCGACGTGAACGACACCGGAACCACGATGGTGTTGGACGGGGCCGCCAGGGCGCCGACGAACTGCGACCGGTCGGTGGCGCGGATGGCGGCGAGGGTGTCGTTCGGCTCGCGGGGGTTGCTGCCGAACTCGATCGCGTACGGGCCGGACAGCCGCACCCCGCTGCCGACCACGGCCACGCCGCGGAGCGAGTCCGGGTTCAGCTGGATGGTGTAGTCGCCGGGCACCAAATCCGACGGGAACTTCAGGCGGTAGTTCAGCGGGCCGTCGAGCAGTTGGGCGCCGCTGAGGCTGACGGGGCCGTTCGGCCCGAACACCCGACTGACGTCGCCGATCGTCAGCGCCCCGTTGGGCGGCACCGCGGCCAGCGAGAACGGGAGGGTGTCGAGCCGGTTGAGTGGCAGACTCGTGATCGGCGAGCTCGCGAGGGTGTTCGGCGTCGCGGTAATGTCGAGGACGTACCGGCCGGCGGTCAGCGGCGTCGGCAGCGTCAGCGTGTAGCTGGTGCCGGAGTTGCGGGTCAGCACCGCGCCGGCCAGGCTGATGACGCCGTCCGGCCCGGTGAGGCGCAGGTCCGTCAGCAGCGGGCTGATCGTCGAGGGGTTCAGCAGCGAGAGGTTGATGACCGACTGCGGGGCGGTCACGTCCACCACCAGCTGCGGCTGGTCGAACGTGACGCGGAACAGCCGGGCGGCGGGGGCGTTGGCGGCGAGCGGCACCCGGGCCTCGTCCACCGCGGTCACGGTGACGCCGGCCAGCGACACCCCGCCGACCGGGCCGGTGATTCGCAGCACGTTCGCCGGGGTGAAGCTCGCCGGGTTGATGTCGCGGTCGAACCGGACGAACACCTCGCGGATGGTGCTGTTCAGCGCCGTGTCGTCGACGACGTAGACCCGGCCGTTGAGCGTGACGTTGTAGTTCCCGGCCGCCAGCACGGGGTCGTTCGAGTCGAACTGGAGCTGGAACGTCTTCGTCCCCTGGTTCACCGGGTTCGTCGGGAAGATCGC
>Ga0105046_10005173_pt1 | contig 20655 bp, 21 predicted proteins | sample MAT03_FD_78385 | JGI IMG/M metagenome (GOLD analysis project Ga0105046, IMG submission 78385) | Freshwater microbial communities from Lake Fryxell liftoff mats and glacier meltwater in Antarctica - MAT-03 (megahit assembly) | ecosystem: Environmental > Aquatic > Freshwater > Ice > Liftoff...
CGGCGTGGTGCGGGACGGGCAGGTGACCACGATCGACCTGCCCGCTGTCGTCGCGCGACAGAACCGGCTGCCTGCGCGGTTGATGGGCTAGGCACCCCCGGGGATCGGACCCGCACCAGCCCGCAACATCCCACGCACCAGCCCGCACCAGCCCGCACCATACGGAGCGCCTGACGGCGCATTGCTTTTTCGTTCGGGGGGGCCAAGGCCCCCCGGCTTCGCCTCCCCCCGCCTTGGGACAGGCTGAAACAGACTGTTGCCAGATCGAGCGGGATTTATGGCCGGGTCAACCGCTTTGCGCCCGAAACCAACCGCATTCGCCGCCTAGCCCATTGCCCTGCAACTGCTGCCACATAAGGAAGCGTAGAATGCGCTTGAGGGCTCTGCTCGCCCTGCCCCTGCTTGCTGCCTGCTCGGGGGGGGGGCTGCCGACGATCCTGGGGGATGTATCGGTCATCGAAGGTGGAACGCCGGGGCTGGAACCCGGCGGCCCTGGCACCGGGCCATTGGGCCATGCCGGTTTCGCGCTGCTGCTGAATGACGTGCGCGCCGAGGGCGGGATCCGAATGGTGACCCAGAACGCTATTCTGACCGGCACGGCACAGGATCATGCGCAGGATATGGTGCGGAACGATTACCTGTCCCATACCGATCTGGATGGCGGGCGCGCGGGGGACCGGGTGCTGGCGGCAGGATACGACTGGGATTTCATTGCCGAAAACATCGCGCAGGGGTTTACCGATGACGCAGCGGTGATGGCGGCCTGGATGGGCAGTGCCAGCCACCGCGACAACATCCTGGACGGGCGGGCCGACGAATTCGGCATCGGGCTGGACGGCACCACCTGGGTGTTGTTGCTGGCCCATCAGTTTCGCGACACCGCCGTCCCCTGATCGGGGGCGCGTTTGCGGCAGGATCGCTCGAACCGACGCGCCGGGCATGGTATGCACGATCATTCGACACGGCTGACACCAAGGATGCGCCATGCCCCGCCTTGCCCCGGTTGCGACATTGTCCGCACTTGTTGCGGCGACCCTGCTGCTGAGCGGCTGTGACGCCGGCATGACCACTGCCATCCCGACTGCCACCGGCGGCCCTGCTGCGGTCGCGGCGCTGCCCGCGCCCACCGCTGCGGCCGGCGATTTTGCCGGGCTGCTGAACGCCGCCAGGGCCAATGCCGGTTTGCCTGCCGCTGTGGCGGATGCAGCGCTGACCGCCGCCGCACAGGCCTTTGCCCAGGACATGGTGGCGCGCGATTACTTCTCGCATACCTCGCCGGGGGGCGGCACGCTGGGGACGCGTCTGGCCTCGGCCGGCTTTGCCCAATGTGGCGCGGGCGAAAACATCTTCTATGGCAATGCCTCGCCGAACGGGGCGTTTGCGTCCTGGCTGACCTCGCCGCCGCATCGGGCCAACCTGTTGCTGGCAGGGGCGGCCCGCTATGGCCTGGGGCAGGCCGGGGACAAGACGGTGCTGATCATCGGGCGGCCCTGCTGAAAGGCGCCTGACCCGCGCGCCGGTTCAGACCGGCCTGCCATCGACCCAGACCGCCCGGATCGCCCGGTCATCGCCCATCATGATGGTGGGAAACAGCGCGTCCCACAGGCCGTCCGCCCGCGCGGCGCGCTGGGCGATGGCAGGGGTAGAGGCAAGGTCGAGCACGACGATATCCGCCTCGGCCCCCGGACCCAGATGGCCGATCACCCCGCCCGCCCGCAATGCGCGGGCCGACCCTTCGGTGGCCAGCCAGAGCAGTTGCGCCGGGTGCAGCGCCTGGCCGCGCAACTGCGCCACCTCGTAGGCCGCCGCCATGGTGCGCAGCATGGAAAACGACGATCCGCCGCCGGTATCGGTGGCAAGCCCCACACGCAGCCGGGTCGCCAGCCCCATGTCGAACAGGCCCGAGCCGATGAAGGTGTTCGAGGTCGGGCAATGCACCAGCGCTGCGCCCGCCTCGGTCAGCCGGGCGATTTCGCGCGCCGTCAGGTGGATGGCATGGCCAAACACCGCCCCTTCGGCCAAAAGGCCCTGCGCCTCGTACGTATCCAGATAGTCGCGCGATTGCGGGTGCAGCGCGCGCATCCAGGCGATTTCATCGACCTGTTCGCTCAGATGCGTCTGCATCAGGCAATCGGGATGCGCGCGCCACAGCGCGCCAAGTGCTGCCAGTTGTTCGGGGGTCGAGGTCGGCGAAAAGCGCGGCGTGATGACATAGGACAGCCGGTCAACCCCGTGCCAGCGGTCCAGCAGGCGCTTGCTGTCGTCATGCGCCGATTGCGCGGTGTCGCGCAGGCCTTCAGGGGCGTTGCGGTCCATGCAGGTCTTGCCCGCATAAAGCCGCATGCCCCGCGTCCGGGCGGCGGCAAAGATCGCGTCGACGCTGACGGGGTGGATGGTGGCATAGGTGCAGATCGTGGTCGTGCCGTGCGCCAGCGCCAGATCCAGCGCGGTGTCGGCCTGCGCCGCCGCATAGGCGGGGTCGGCAAAGCGCATCTCTTCGGGAAAGGTGTACAGGTTGAGCCAGTCTATCAGCCGCTTGCCCCAACTGGCGATGATGGCGGTCTGCGGGTAGTGCACATGGGCATCGACAAACCCCGCCGTGATCAGCGCGGCACCGTAATCGGTGACGGGCACCTGCGGATGCGCCGCCCGCAACGTATCGGCCTGATCCACCGCCACGATGCGCCCGTCACGCACCAGCACGCCGCCCCGCGCCGAATGGCGCACCGTCGTGTCCCACGGCTGCCTGAACGGGTCGCCGTCAAAGCCCAGCGTCTGGCCGATCAGAAGATGCGCAGTCATGCCCGGATTCTAATCATGGCCGTGCGGGGCCGTAAATCGGCAATCGGTGGTCGGATGTGCGGTTGTTTGTGCCGATCAACGCCTTAGGGTATCCCGGTGGGGAGGGTGATGCAGATGACGGGCGAGGTGCGGGCCAACGACAGCGACGAGGTGTTCGGCATCACCTCGCGCCTGTTCGACGATGTGCTTGACGCGGTCGAAGCGCGCGACGCCGCCCGGCTGGATGCGCTGCTGAACCCGCTGCATGCCGCCGATATCGCGGGCCTGCTGGAACAGGTCACCGCGCGGGATCGCCGCGCGCTGCTGGCGCTGTGGCAAGGCGGCATGGACGGCGAGATTCTGTCCGAGCTGGACGAATCGCTGCGGGCCGAGGTGATCGAGGGCCTGGACCCGGCGCAACTGGCGCAGGCCGTGCGCGAGCTGGAGACCGACGAGGTCGTCGACCTGGTCGAGGATCTGGACCGGCAGCAGCAGGAGGCGGTGCTGGACGCGCTGCCTGCCATCGACCGTCTGGCGGTGGAACAGGCGCTTGGTTATCCCGAAGGATCGGCCGGGCGGCTGATGCAATCCGAAGTGGTGCGGGTGCCGGACCACTGGATCGTGGCCGAGGCTGCGGATTACCTGCGGTCGGGCGTGGTGCTGCCCGACCAGTTCTATCATGTCGTGCTGGTCGATCCCCGGATGAAACCGGTGGGCTATGTCACGCTGGGCCGGATTCTGGCCGCGCCGGCCGCGACCCGGCTGAAGGCCATCACCGAGGACAGTTTTCGCGTCTTTGGCGTCGCGGACGAGGCGGGCGAGGTGGCGCAGGCCTTCAGCCGCTATCACCTGATTTCCGCGCCGGTGGTGGATGCGGACGGGCGGCTGGTCGGGGTGATCACCATCGACGACGCCGTGCTGGTGCTGGATGCCGCGCACGAGGACGAGATGTTCGCCCTGGCCGGTATCGGCGAGGGCGCGCTGTCGGACAGCGTGATCCGGACCACACGGGCCCGGCTGCCCTGGCTGGCGGTCAACCTGGCGACGGCGATCCTCGCCTCGCTGGTGATCGGGCTGTTTGCGGCCGAACTGGCCGGACTGGTGGCGCTGGCGATCCTGATGCCCATCGTGGCGTCGATGGGCGGCAATGCGGGCACCCAAAGCCTGACCGTGGCCGTGCGGGCGATCGCCACGCGGGAATTGACCGTGTCGAACATGCGCCGCGTCGTCCTGCGCGAGGCGCTGGTGGGGCTGATCAACGGTCTGGTCTTTGCACTGGTGATGGGGCTGGTCGGGCTGATCTGGTTCGGGATGCCGGGGCTGGGGCTGGTTCTGGCGGCAGCAATGGTCATCAACATGGTGGCGGCGGGTCTGGCCGGAGTGACGATTCCGCTGATCCTGGACCGGTTCGGGGTGGACCCGGCGATTTCGTCGGGCACGTTTGTGACCACGGTCACGGATGTGGTCGGGTTCTTTGCCTTTCTGGGCCTGGCTGCCGTGTTTCTGGTTTGAGCGAACTTGCGCAGGTCAAGGCGGCGGCGCGCAAGGCGGCCTTTGCGCGGCGCAAGGCGGCGTTTGATGCGGGCCATCCGGCGCAGTCCGCGCATCTGCTGGCGGTGCTGGCGGCGCATCGCGGCCGGCATCTGGCCGGTTACATGCCGATGCGGACCGAGATCGATCCGATCCCGGCCATGACCGCCGCCGCCCGGCATGGCCCGGTGGCCGTGCCGGTGATCATCGGCCCCGGTCAGGCACTGCGGTTTCGGCAGTGGACCCCGGGCTGCGCGCTGGTCGAAGGGCCGTTCCGCGCCATGATCCCGGCGGCGGGCGACTGGGTCAACCCGCATGTGCTGATCGTGCCCCTGGTCGCATTCGACCGGCACGGCGGGCGCCTGGGCTATGGCGGCGGGTTCTATGACCGCACCTTGCAGGCGCTGCGCGCCGCCGGGCCTGTCACCGCCATCGGCTATGCCTGGGCGGCGCAGCAGGACAGTGACCTGCCGTTGGAACCGACGGACCAGCCGTTGGACCTGATCGTGACCGAGGCGGGCGTGATCGCGCCCGGCCCCTGACCGCCTGCCGCAAAAACAGGCACCGGCACAACTTTGCCGTGTGTTGGGGGCAAAGCGTGGCGGTAGCGCCATAACCTACCCGGCGCGGCTTGCGCCGCTGCGGGGCCGCGCCTATCACCCCGGCTCATGAGAATACTGTTCCTGGGCGACGTGATGGGCCGCGCGGGGCGCGAAGCTGTGGCGTCGCGTCTGGCCGGATTGCGCACCGACTGGCGGCTGGATCTGGTCGTGGTCAATGCCGAAAACGCCACCGGCGGTGCGGGCCTGTCGCCCGATCATGCCAAGGTGCTGCTGGCGGCCGGGGCGGACGTGCTGACGCTGGGCGATCACGCGTTCGATCAAAAAGAGATGGCATCCTTCATCGATACCGAACCGCGCATCCTGCGACCGCTGAACTATGCCAAAGGCGCGCCGGGGCGTGGCGCGGGGGTGTTCGATGCAGGCCGGGGGCGCAAGGTGCTGGTGGCGCAGGTGCTGGGCCGGGTGTTCATGAAACAGCCCTTTGACGACCCGTTTTCGGCCATCGACACCGTGCTGCGCAGCCATCCGCCCGGCGGCATGGTGCAGGCCAGCCTGGTCGATGTGCATGCCGAGGCGACATCGGAAAAGATGGGTCTGGGCCATTTCTGCGACGGGCGCGCATCGGTCGTGGTCGGCACCCATACCCACGTGCCCACCGCCGACACGATGATCCTGCCGGGCGGGACGGCGTATCAGTCGGATGCCGGCATGTGCGGCGACTACAATTCCGTCATCGGCATGGACAAGGTCGAGCCGCTGCGCCGGTTCATCACCGGCATGGCGCGCGACCGGTTCACCCCCGCAGACGGCCCCGCAACCCTGTGCGGCCTCATGGCCGAGACGGACGACCGCACCGGCCTGACCACCGCCGTCCACCCGGTCCGCGAGGGGGGGCGGCTGGCGGCGGCAGGCCCCGGGCCAATCCCATGACCGAGCCAAGTCGCGCATTGTTCTTTGCCGTGCTGGTCGGATCCGGTCTGGCCTGGGGATCGACCCAGGCTCTGGGCAAGATGGCGGTTTCGACCGGGCATCTGCCTGCGGGCCTTGTGCTGTGGCAGTTGTGCATCGGGACGATGGTTCTGGGGGCCATCCTGCTGGTCCGCCGGCGTCCGTTACCGCTGAACCGGGCCAGCCTGACCTTTGGCGTGGTGGTGGCGGTGATCGGCACGCTGATCCCCAACACCGCCTTCTACATCTCGGTCGTCCACCTGCCCGCCGGGGTGATGTCGATCCTGATTTCCACCATTCCGCTGATGGCCTTTCCCATCGCGCTGGCCCTGGGCATGGACCGGCTGGGCGCAGGCCGGGTGATCGGGTTGCTGCTGGGCATGGGTGGGGTGCTGCTGATCGCGTTGCCGCAGGCCAGCCTGCCGGACCGGGCCATGGTGGCGTTCCTGCCGCTGGCGATGCTGGGGCCGCTGTTTTATGCGATGGAATCGAACTTTGTCGCGCGGTTCGGCACTGCCGGCATGGATCCGTTTCAGGCCATGTTCCTGGCCAGCGCCTGCGGTGCGGTGATCTGCCTGCCGGTCGCGCTGGCGCTGGGGCAGGTAATCGACCCGACCGCGCCCTGGGGCCGTGCTGAAATCGCGATCAGCCTGTCGTCCGTCATTCATGTCTTTGCCTATACCGCCTATGTCTGGCTGGCCGCGCGGGCGGGTGCCGTGTTTGCGTCGCAGTCGTCCTACATCGTCACCGGATCGGGCCTGATCTGGGCCATGGTCCTGCTGGGCGAGCGGTTCTCGGGGTGGATCTGGGCGGCGCTGATACTGCTGATGGCGGGCATCGCACTGGTGCAGCCGCGACAACCGGCGCGCGCCGCAACCGAAAGGCTGATCTGATGTTCGGCATCGCCATTGATCCGGCATGGGAACCGTTCGTCGCCATGCTGATCATCTTGCTGATGTTCGTGGCCTTTCTGCGCGAAATCTACCCGGTCGAGGTCGTGGCCACCACGGGTGCCGTGGTCATGCTGCTGGCGGGGATGATTCCGCAGGCCGACCTGTTCAAGGTCTTTGCCAATCCCGGCCCCTGGACCATCGCGGCGCTGTTCATCCTGGTGGGCGGTCTGGTGCGCACCGGCGCGCTGGACTGGATATCGGCGCAGGCCAGCCGCAATGTCGAGGCGCGGCCACGGTCGACCCTGGGCCTGCTGGGCGGCAGCATTCTGGGCATGTCGGCCTTCATCAACAACACGCCCATCGTGGTGGTGTTCCTGCCGATCTTTGTGCAACTGGCGCGCAAGCTGCAGGTGTCCGCCTCCAAACTGCTGATCCCGCTGTCTTATCTGACCATCCTTGGCGGTACGATCACCATCATCGGCACGTCCACCAACATCGTGGTGGATGGTGTCACCCAAGGTCTGGGCCTGCCCGGTTTCGGCATGTTCGAAATCAGCGGCGTCGGCATCTGCATGGCCATCGTTGGCGCGATCTATCTGGCCATCGCCGCGCCACGCCTGTTGCCTGACCGCGACAGCATGGCCAACCTGCTTTCCGACAAATCCCGCGCGCGATATTTTACCGAGGCCGTGATCCCCCCCGACAGCAACCTGATCGGCCGCGAGGTGCTGGGCGTGCAATTGTTCAAGCGTGACGGCGTGCGGCTGGTGGACGTGATCCGGGGCGACGCGTCCCTGCGCCGCAATCTGGAGGGCGTGACGCTGGAGGTCGGCGACCGGATCGTGCTGCGCACCCGGATGACCGAGCTGCTGGCGCTGCAATCCAACAAGGCGCTCAAGCGGGTTGATCAGATCAGCGCGGTGGAAACCACCACGGTCGAGGCGCTGATCACCCCCGATTGCCGCATGGTCGGCCGCCGTCTGGGCGACCTGCGCCTGCGGCGGCGGTTCGGCGTCTATCCCTTGGCCGTGCACCGCCGCGACAAGAACATCGGCCGCCAGATCGACGATCTGGTGGTGCGGGTCGGCGACACGCTGTTGCTGGAAGGCGCGCCCGCCGATATCCAGCGCCTGGCCACCGAAATGGATCTGGTGGACCTGTCACAACCGACCGAACGTGCCTATCGCCGGGCGCATGCGCCGATCGTGATCGCTGTCCTGATCGGGATCATCGTGCTGTCCACGTTCAGCGTCGCGCCCATCGGGCATCTGGCGATCATCGGTGTGGCCATCATCCTGCTGACCCGCTGCATCGACGCGGACGAGGCGTTCGGCTTTGTCGACGGGCGTCTGCTGGTGCTGATCTTTGCCATGCTTGCGGTGGGGCAGGGGCTGGATAATTCCGGTGCCGTCGCAATCATCGTGGATGGCATCGCGCCCTGGATGGACGAATTGCCGTCCTGGGCGGTGGTGCTGGCGGTGTATGTCCTGGCCTCGGCCCTGACCGAGGTGGTGTCGAACAATGCGGTGGCGGTGATCCTGACGCCGCTGGCGGTGCAACTGGGGCTGACGCTGGGCGTGGACCCGCGCGGGTTGATCGTGGCGGTGATGTTCGGCGCGTCGGCCAGTTTCGCCACGCCGATCGGCTATCAGACCAACACGCTGGTCTACGGGCCGGGCGGCTATCGCTTTACCGATTTCCTGCGCATCGGCGTACCGCTGAACCTGGTCTGCGCGGTGTTGGCGGCGCTGACCATCCCGGTGTTCTTTCCGCTTTAGCCGGGCGGGGTTGCGGGAGCGCGCGGGGCCGGGCTATAGGGGCGCGGTTCCGACGCGCGCAGAGGGTTCTTCATGGCCGGCCATTCCAAGTGGGCGAATATTCAACACCGCAAGGGCAAACAGGATGCCGCGCGGTCGAAACTGTTCTCCAAGATGGCCAAGGAAATCACCGTGGCCGCCAAGATGGGCGACCCCGATCCCGACCATAACCCGCGCCTGCGGCTGGCGGTGAAAGAGGCGCGCAGCAATTCGATGCCGCGCGACGTGATCGAACGCGCGATCAAGAAATCCCAGATGGGCGATGCCGCGCTGTACGAATCCATCCGCTACGAAGGCTATGGCCCCAATGGCGTGGCGGTGATCGTCGAGGCGCTGACCGACAACCGCAACCGCACCGCGTCCAACGTGCGCTCCACCTTTGGCAAGAACGGCGGCAATCTGGGCGAGACGAACTCGGTCGCGTTCATGTTCGACCGCTTGGGCGAGGTGGCCTATAAATCCGCCATCGGCGACGCCGACAAGGTCATGATGGCCGCGATCGAGGCCGGGGCCGAGGATGTCGAAAGCGACGACGAGGGCCACTGGATCTATTGCGGCGACACCGACCTGGCCGCCGTGACCGAGGCGCTGGAGGCCGCCTTGGGCGAAAGCGAGACGGCCAAGCTGGTCTGGCGGCCCAAAACGACGACACCGGTGGATTTCGAAACGCTGGAACGGCTGATGCGGCTGGTCGAGGTGCTGGAGGATGACGACGACGTGCAACTGGTCATCACCAATTTCGAGGCGTCCGACGAGGTGATGGCGGCCTGGGCGGCCAGTTGAGGCGCCATCAGCGGCCCCGTGCCGACCCCAGCGGCCCGGCCACCGACGGACCGGCGGGTGCGGTCACCGTCCTTGCAGATGCGTCACGCGCATTCTGCGGCGGATCAGACGCGGACCGCCGATCCGGCCGCACAGGCAAGCCGTTGCAAGCCCACCGTCAAGGCGCAACGTTGCCCCGGATCAGCGCCAGAATCTGGGCCGCCGCCTGCGGGATGTTGGTGCCCGGGCCAAAGATCGCCTTGACCCCGGCATCGTACAGATAGGCGTGGTCCTGCTGCGGAATGACGCCGCCGCAGATGACGATGACCTGCCCCGCGCCCTTGTCGCGCAGCGCCCGCACCAGACGCGGGGCCAGCGTCTTGTGCCCGGCGGCCTGACTGCTGATCCCCACCACATGCACATCGTTGTCGATGGCGTCCTGCGCGGCCTCGTCCGGGGTCTGGAACAACGGGCCCACATCCACGTCAAAACCGATATCGGCAAAGGCGGTGGCAATCACCTTGGCCCCCCGGTCATGGCCATCCTGGCCCATCTTGACCACCAGCATCCGGGGCCTGCGCCCCTCGGCCTCGGCAAAGGCGGCGACATCGGCCTGAATCGCGGCAAAGCCCGCATCGCCGTCATAGGCGGCACCATAGACGCCCGACAGCGTGCGCACCTCGGCCCGGTGGCGGCCAAAGACCTGCTCCAGCGCCAGGCTGATCTCGCCCACGCTCGCCCGTGCCCGGGCGGCGGTGATGGCGGCGTCCAGCAGGTTGCCCCCGTCCCGCGCCCGCCGCGTCAACGCATCCAGCGCCGCCGTGCAGGCCGCCGCGTCGCGGGTGGCGCGGACCTGCGCCAGCCGGGCGATCTGGGCAGCGCGGACGGCGTGATTGTCGATGTCGCGCACCTCGATCGGTTCGTCGGTCACGGGGCGGTACTTGTTCACGCCGACAATCACCTCGTCGCCCCGGTCAATGCGGGCCTGCCTGCGGGCGGCCGACTCCTCGATCCGCAGCTTGGGCATGCCGCTGGCCACGGCCTTGGTCATGCCGCCCAACGCCTCGACCTCGTCCATCAGCGCCCAGGCGCGGGTTGCCAGGTCATCGGTCAGGCTTTCGACATAATAGCTGCCCGCCAGCGGATCGACGACATGGGTGATGCCGGTTTCTTCCTGCAGGATCAGTTGGGTGTTGCGCGCGATGCGGGCGCTGAACGCGGTGGGCAGGCCCATCGCCTCGTCCAGCGCATTGGTGTGCAGGCTTTGGGTGCCGCCCAGCACCGCGCTCATCGCCTCGTACGCGGTGCGGATCACGTTGTTGTAGGGGTCCTGCGCCTGCAATGACACCCCGCTGGTCTGGCAATGGGTGCGCAGCATCAGGCTTTCGGGCTTTTGCGCACCGAACCCGGTCATGATCCGGTGCCACAGCAGGCGGGCGGCGCGCAGTTTTGCCGCCTCCATGAAGAAATTCATCCCGATGGCGAAAAAGAACGACAGCCGGGGCGCGAAATCGTCCACCGCCATGCCCCGCGCCAAGGCCGCGCGCACATAGTCGCGGCCATCGGCCAGGGTAAAGCCCAGTTCCTGCACCAGATTGGCCCCCGCCTCTTGCATGTGATAGCCCGAGATCGAGATCGAGTTAAAGCGAGGCATCTCTTTCGCTGTGTATTCAATGATATCCGCGACGATCCTCATGCTGGGTTCGGGCGGATAGATATAGGTGTTGCGCACCATGAACTCTTTCAGGATGTCATTCTGGATCGTTCCTGACAGCGCCGCGCGCGGGACGCCCTGTTCTTCGGCGGCAACGATGAAGGCGGCCAGAACCGGTATCACTGCGCCGTTCATCGTCATGGAAACGCTTACTTTATCCAGCGGGATGCCATCGAACAGGATTGCCATGTCGGCAACTGAATCGATGGCGACGCCGGCCTTGCCGACATCGCCCTCGACCCGCGGATGGTCGCTGTCATAGCCGCGATGCGTGGCCAGATCGAACGCAACCGACACGCCCTGCTGCCCCTCGGCCAGGCCCTTGCGGTAAAAGGCGTTCGATTCCTCGGCGGTGGAAAACCCGGCATATTGCCGGATCGTCCAGGGCCGGCCGGCATACATCGTGGCCTTGACCCCCCGGGTGAACGGGGCCGCGCCGGGGATGGTGCCGATATGCGGCAGGGCGGCGGAATCCTCGGCCAGATACAGCGGGCGGACAGCGATGCCTTCCAGCGTGTCCCAGATCAGCGTCGCGGGGTCGCGCCCCTTCAGCTCGGCCCGGGCGATGTCAGACCATTTGTCTTTCGCGGTCATGCGGTTGTCCTTGATCGGGCAAGATGGCGTGCGGCCATCCTTCACCCAGATCGACGCCCTGTCCAACCGCTTTGTGCCCCTGTGGCGCAATCGTGGCGATATCGGCGGTGTCGGTCCCCAACCAGGCCATGTCAGCGTGATAGCGCGCGCGCAATACGGCCTGCTGTTCGGGCGTGAACGGCATCCAGCGCCCCTCGCCCTCGGGCAGGGTGGCGGCAATTGCCGCCTCGCCCCGCAGACGCAGGATCACCCGCAATTTGTCCCGCCGGGGCGAGGGGTTCAGCCAGTCGCGCTGGCCGGTGGCGTGGGGCAGATACAGCTGGGTCAGCGCGGCCAGTTGCGCCTCGGGCCGGGTGCCCAGCCGTTCGAACGGCCAGACGGTCAGCGGCACGCCGGGAAACGCCAGGCCCAGATCGGCAATCACCTCGCGCCACGAACGCGGGCTGGCGACCAGCCGCGCCAGCAACCCCGGCGGCGGCATCGGCAGCCCCTGCGCCACGGCATAGGCCAGGGTGGAGGCCCACCATGCATCATAGCCCCGCAGCGCCAACGCGACCCGCGTCACCCGGTTGCCAAAGGCGGCGCGGAAGCGGGCGGCGCGGGTGATGATGTCGGGGTAGGGCTGCGCCTCGCGCAGGTTGCCGCGCAGCGAGCCGGCCATGTTCTCCTCGCTGACGATCAGGGTGCGCACCCCGCGCCGCTCCAACCGCTCCAACTCGACCGCGATCACCCCGGCCGAGCGCTGGGCGCGTCGCAACTCTGCCTCGGGCTGATCCTGCGGACGCTGGATCAGCCCCGCGAACAGGCCGGCGCGGGTGCGGTCGGGCGTCCAGACCTCGACCCCGGCATCGGCCAGGGCGCGGGCGTTGCGCGACAGGAAAACCTGGAACGTGGTGGTCGCGGTACGGTGCAGGCCCAGATGCAGAATGACGTCCATGATCCACCATGCCAAACAACGCCCCGTGGCAGACCCGGGGCAGCGCCGATTATTGCCACGCCATGGTTTCCCGCAGGTTAAACGGAAAATTGTCTGGAACAGGTGGTCGTGTTCTGGGCAAGTGGGGTCGGCACGCCTATATCCATGCTCATGACCATGATCCGAGCCGCTGTCCTGACCCTGTTGATCACTCTGTTACAAGCGCCCCCCGTGGTGGCGCAGGCCGCAGGCGATGTGATCGCCCGCTGGACGGCCGATCAATCGACGGTGTTCGATGCCTCAGAGGTCGTGCTGGACGACCTTTTATGGGTCGCGCGCCCGATCGTCGTATTCGCCGACAGCCCCGACCAGCCACAGTTCCTTGAACAGATGCGGCTGTTGCGGGCCGATGCAACTGGACTGGCCATCCGCGACGTGATCATCATCGTCGACACCGACCCTGCCGCGCGCAGTGCGGCCCGCCAGTTGCTGCGCCCGCGCGGATTTTCTCTGGTATTGCTGGACAAGGACGGCCGGGTGAACTTTCGCAAACCCGATGCCTGGAGCGTGCGCGAGATCACCCGCCAGATCGACAAGATGCCGCTGCGCCTGCAAGAGGTGCGCGAGCGGCTGGGCCAGGGTCTGGCCCCGGCAGGCGGTGGTTGACATCTGCGGGCAGGGTCGCCGGGTTCAGCGCAGGAAGATTGGCCATGTCGCACCCACCTGCGCCGATACCCCGGCCATAGCCAAATTCGCCGATCCCGATCACCGGCCGCACCGGGCCGCGCGCGGGGGGCAGGGGGTGCGAATGGCCGCCACAGACCCGGACGCGCGGCGTATGGCACAGGCGTTGATCACCACCTGGGCACGCTCGCCATAAAGCAATGATTGCTCTTTCATCGCGATATAATGGCATACCTCAGGATCGGCCGATCCTGTTCCAGTCCGCGACAGCCATCGCCGCGCATGTCGACGCCCAGTGCAGCGATGCGCTCGATCCGAACATGACAGGCGACGACGGCATCAATTCTGCTGCGCGGCAGGATATGAATGTCCGTCACACATGCCCTGCATATCCGCTCATCGCGCTTTTTCGGGATGAAGGGCACAAAGCCGGGATCGGCCGGCATTCTGGCATAGTTCGCCTGCCTCTCGGCTTGCAGACCCTTGAGCAAGCCCAGATTGGCGACATTCGTGCCGATCCCGGCAAGCGGGGCGCGGTGGCCGTCGCGCAGGCGTTCGTCGCGCAGCGCTGCGTCCACAGCCGGTTTTGCCAACCGTTGACCAGCCAGCCCGTCGCGACAACGCCCGCCGCGACAAGGGCCTGCCAGAGCGGTACCGGGATCGGGTCGAACGGGGTCACTGAAACTCCAGGATCACGTCATCCACCCGCAGGCTGGCCCCTTCAGCCGCTGCGATCCGTTTGACCACGCCGCTGCGTTCGGCGCGCAGGATGTTCTCCATCTTCATCGCCTCGATCGTGGCCAGGGCCTGGCCCTCCTGCACCGCGTCGCCCTCGGTCACCGCCAGCCGGACCAGCAGGCCCGGCATCGGGCACAGCAGGAATCGCGACGTGTCGGGCGGCTGGCGCACCGGCATCAGCAGGGCCAGCGTCGCGGCGCGGGGGGTGCGCACATGCACCTTCAGATCGGCACCGCGCGTGCGGATCCGGAAACCGCCGATGATCTTGCCGACCTTCAGCACCAGCGCCACACCGCCCACCATCAGCCGCGCCAGCGGCTGCCCCGGCACCCAGTCCGAGGTGACGCGCAGCACCGTGCCGTCGCCGAACCGCACATCCGCCCCGGCCCTGTCGGCGCTGATGGTGACAGGAAAATCAACGCCTTGCAGGTCGACGACCCAATCGGTGCCGACCTTGCGTTCGTGATTGTCCATCCGGCCCGAGACGCGGGCGCGCCTGATCTCGGCCACGCGGAACATCGCTGCCGCCGCCGCAGCGACCCGGCGCAGGGCGGCGTCGGGCAGGGTCACGCCCTGAAACCCGTCGGGCCAGTGGTCGGGGATAAAGGCGGTGGTCAGCGCACCATCGACAAAGCGGGGCGTGTCCATCACCGCCGACAGGAACGGCAGGTTATGCCCGATCCCCTCGACCTCGAACCCGTCAAGTGCGGCGCGCATGCCGTCGATGGCGGCGGCGCGGGTCGGGGCCCAGGTGCACAGCTTGGCGATCATCGGGTCATAGTACATGCTGATCTCGCCGCCTTCGAACACGCCGGTATCGTTGCGCAGGGCATGGGTCGGGGTCGCCACCTCGGCCGGGGGGCGATAGCGGGTCAGCCGGCCGATGGATGGCAGAAAGTTGCGATAGGGATCCTCGGCGTAAAGCCGGCTTTCGATGGCCCAGCCGTTGATCGCCAGATCGTCCTGCCGGAACGGCAACGGTTCACCGGCGGCGACGCGGATCATCTGTTCGACCAGGTCGATGCCGGTGATCAGTTCGGTGACAGGGTGTTCCACCTGCAACCGGGTGTTCATTTCCAGGAAATAGAAGTTGCGTGCCCCGTCGACGATGAATTCGACCGTGCCCGCGCTGGTATAGCCCACGGCGCGGGCCAGCGCGCAGGCCTGTTCGCCCATCGCCTTGCGGGTCGCGGGGTCCAGGAATGGGCTGGGCGCTTCTTCGATCACCTTCTGATTGCGCCGCTGGATCGAACATTCGCGTTCGTGCAGATGGACGCAGTTGCCATGGCGGTCGGCCAGCACCTGAATCTCGATATGGCGCGGCTGGGTGACGAATTTCTCGACAAAGATGCGGTCGTCGCCGAACGATGCCGCCGCCTCGCGCTGCGACGCGCCAAAGCCTTCGCGCGCTTCGGCATCATTCCAGGCGATGCGCATGCCCTTGCCGCCGCCGCCGGCAGTGGCCTTGATCATCACCGGATAGCCGATCTGGCCGGCGATCCGCACCGCCGCGTCCGCATCGGCGATCAGGTCCATATGGCCCGGCACGGTGGACACGCCCGCCGCCGCCGCCAGTTTTTTCGAGGTGATCTTGTCGCCCATCGCCGCGATAGCTCCGGCCGGGGGGCCGATGAAGGCCACGCCTGCCGCGTCCAGCGCCGCCGCAAAGCGGGGGTTTTCCGACAGAAAGCCATAACCGGGATGCACCGCCTGCGCGCCGGTCGCGGCAACGGCCGCCATCACCCGATCAATGGCGATATAGGACTGCGCGGCGGGACTGGGGCCGATATGCACCGCCTCGTCCGCCATTCGCACATGCAGCGCCCCGCGATCTGCGTCGGAGTAAATCGCGACCGTGGCGATGCCCATCTTGCGCGCGGTCTTGATGACGCGGCAGGCAATCTCGCCCCGGTTGGCGATCAGGATCCTGGAGAACATCGAACAGTCCCTTGAAAACAGAAAGGACCGCCCGGGCGATGCGCCCGGACGGTCCTTTTGTCGATATTGGTCAGACGCTCAGTAGGTCCGGCAAAGCCCGGTCTGGTTGCCCGCCGCCCCGGCAACGCCGCCCAGCAGCGCGCCACCGGCAACGTTGGTATCCAGCACGGTTGCAGCCAAGGCACCGCCAACGGCACCCATCGACGCGCATTCGATGCTGGTACCTTCGCAGGCCGAAAGTGCCCCGAAAATTGCCAGTACGCCTGCGATTTTGAAGATATTGAACAAGATGGAACTCCTTTTTTCTGTGCCCCAGATACGGCATGGTCTGTCACCTTGGCTGCAATCGCGCAAGGCTGGTTAACCTGATCCGTGCGCCGGGCGCACAATGATGACCCGTCGGCAGACCAACACAGCGATTTCCGGCGTGTTCTTGCCGAGTCCGCACATCCCTGCACGCCCCAAAGGGTCGAGGGTGGCTGCGCCTGTGCCCAAGCGAGCCACCCTCTTGGGGAAGGGTAACGGTCTTGACAATCTGCGACCCGGGGCTTGCTGGAACCCCTGGCCACATCCAAAGACTGGCACAGGTTGCGTCGTTGCCAAAGCAGCAATAATGGCGGCCCGGTTTCGGTGGCAGATTCCCGCGCAGATTGTATTACGCTCGGCAAAGACCTGCCTGTCGGGGCGGGCGTCAAGCGAAAATCCCGGGAAAACTCAGCCGCGCGCGCCGCAGGTCGATGCGCAGCAGCGCCTCATAGCTTTCGGGATCGAAGGGGTCTTGCGCCGGGATCACCTCGCGCCCGAACAGCCAGGACAGCCGACCTGCATCCAGGTTGCCGCGCAGGAATGGCTGTTCGCCGAAATGTTCCCACAGCGCGGTCAGAAACCCGCGATCGGCCGCGCGGTCGGCGGGGCGGCGGTCGGCATAGCGTTCGCGCACGATCAGGCGCGCGATGCCATGGTCACTGGCGCGGCGGATGACGAATTGAAAATCGGTGCCGGGCAGCCGCCCGGGAAAGCCGCGATGCTTTTCCATCACGCCACCCCCGATCCTGTCCGGCAGGCGTCAGACGGTCGGGGCCACAAGTTCGGGCATGGCCTGCTGCGTGCTGCCACTGTCGGCCAGCATGGTGCCACGATGGGCACAGGCGGCGATGATCGACAGGATACTGACGGCCAAAAGGCCCTTGAGTGTGTTTGCCATGCGCAACTGCCCTTGGTTGCGGGCGATGCCCGGCGCGTGCGCCGATCCCATGCCCGTCGTTGTATTGGGGCGATCATAGCGGGCAAGCATCGGGAAACATAGGCAAAACAGGACCTCTGACCAAGTTGTGACCATGGCGCATCATCGCCGCGGCCGGGCGCTATATGTTGTGGCCGCATCAGAATGGCTCCCATTCGCAGGTGCCGGTGGTGATGGCAAAACCTTCAAAGAACTGCACCGCGGCAGGCTCCACCGTACCCAGCGCCATTTCGCGGTCGCTGATGCTGATGATGACGCTGCGCGCGGTCCAGCCATTGGCGGCCAGTTCCGGCAGGGCCCAGTTGTCGCACAGCCACTGGAAATCGGCCGCCACCGCGTCATGACCGACAGTGGCGAGTACCGGCAGCACAAAGCGAAACCGCGCGATGCCGGCCTCGGCCTCGATCACCATATCGAACAGTTCCGGCGACAGGCCCGACGGGACGGTGTCTTGGGCCAGCGCCGCCCCGGCACAGACGGTCACGACCAGGGTCAACGCGCGCCTCATGCGCCCTGTCCCGTGCCCGGCGCGATGCAGGCCCCGCCGATGATGCGAAAGGTGGCCGAGCGGGTTTGCGAACGGGTGACCATCAACCGGCGCGATTGCACAATCGCGGTGATCTGCAACGGCAGGCCCGCCGCCGCGATATCCGGCAGTCCGCCTTCGCGTTCGGGTGTGGTGATCAGCGTCTGGCAGATCGCGCGCAGGTCCAGCCTGTCGATATCCTCGGCATGGCCGGGGGCGCGCTGCAGGGTGACCTCGACCAGATCCTGCGAACCGGACTGACGCATCACACCGGCAATCGGCCAGCCCGGGATCGGGCCTGCGGCCAGCATCGCGGGGCCTTGCGGCATGACGAATTGCACCACACCCACCAGGATGAACGCGGCCCCGATCGCCAGCTTCCAGCCGGTACCGATCCGCGGCCCCCTGGCCCAGGGCGACGGCGACGGCGGAGGCGGGTCGTCAGAGGGGGATGTTGTCATGTTTTTTCCACGGGTTGACCTGGCGCTTGCCGCGCAACTGGGCAAAGGCGCGGGCCACGCGGCGGCGGGTGGAATGGGGCATGATCACCTCGTCGATAAAGCCCTTTTCCGCGGCCACAAAGGGGTTGGCGAACCGGTCTTCGTATTCCTTGACCCGCTGCGCGATCTTGTCCTTGTCGCCCAACTCGCTGCGATACAGAATCTCGACTGCGCCCCTGGCCCCCATCACCGCCACTTCGGCAGTGGGCCAGGCATAGTTCACATCGCCGCGCAGGTGTTTGGACGACATCACCACATAGGCCCCGCCATAGGTCTTGCGCGTCAGCACCGTCACCTTGGGCACCGTCGCCTCGGCATAGGCATACAGCAGTTTGGCACCATGCTTGATCACCCCGCCCAGTTCCTGCGCCACCCCGGGCAGGAACCCCGGCACATCCACCAGCGTCAGCAACGGGATCTCGAACGCATCGCAGAACCGCACGAACCGCGCGGCCTTGCGGCTGGCGTCGATGTCCAGGCACCCTGCCAGCACCATCGGCTGATTGGCCACCACCCCGATGGTCGAGCCTTCGATCCGGGCGAACCCGGTCAGGATGTTTTTGGCGAACTCGGCCTGAATCTCGAAAAAGTCGCCCTCGTCGACCACCTTGAGGATCAGTTCCTTGATGTCATAGGGCGTGTTGGGATTGGCGGGCACCAGCGTATCCAACGATGGCTCCAGCCGGGCCGGGTCGTCAAAGAACGGGCGCCGGGGCGGCTTGTCGCGGTTGGACAAAGGCAGAAAGTCGATCAGGCGGCGGGTTTCGGCCAGCAGGTCCAGGTCGTTGTCGCAGGCACCATCGGCCACCGATGACTTGCGGGTATGGGTGGCGGCACCGCCCAGTTCCTCGGCGCTGACCTGTTCATTGGTGACGGTTTTCACCACGTCGGGGCCGGTGACGAACATGTAGCTGGATTCCCTGACCATGAAGATGAAGTCGGTCATCGCCGGGCTGTAGACCGCGCCCCCCGCGCAAGGCCCCATGATCAGGCTGATTTGCGGCACCACGCCGGATGCCAGCACATTGCGCTGGAAAATCTCGCCATATGCGGCCAGCGAGGATACGCCTTCCTGAATCCGCGCGCCGCCCGAATCGTTCATCCCGATCACCGGCGCGCCGTTCTGGATCGCCAGATCCATGATCTTGCAGATTTTCGCCGCATGGGTTTCACTGACCGATCCGCCCAGCACGGTGAAATCCTGGGCATAGACATAGACCATGCGCCCATTCACCGTGCCCCAGCCGGTGACGACGCCATCGCCGGGATGGCGGGTCTTTTCCATGCCGAAATCGGTGCAGCGATGAGTGACAAAGGTGTCGTATTCCTCGAAACTGCCTTCGTCCAGCAACAGCTCGATCCGTTCGCGCGCGGTCAGCTTGCCCTTGGCATGCTGGGCCGCGACCCGCTCCGCTCCGCCGCCCATGCGGGCATCGGCGCGCCGCGCCTCCAACTCGGCCAGGATGTCCTGCATGTGCCCCCCCAATGTCCGCTTGGCGTTTTCATCATCATAGGCATGTCTGGCCCCCGGCGAAAAGCCAAACCGCAACGACAGCGCCGCCCCTTTTGCTGACCCGCCGCAAAGGTTGGCACCGGGCCATCACCAACGCCGGGGCCGCTGCCATGTCATCCCTTCCCGTTCCGGTCATCACCATCGGCCTGCAGATCGCCTCCAACGTGTTCATGAGCTTTGCCTGGTACGGCCATCTGTCCTGCAAATCCGCCCCGTTGATCAGCGTGATCCTCGTCAGACGGGGCATCGCGTTCTTTGAATATGTCTTGCAGGTGCCCGCCAACCGGATCGGCCATGGCCATTTTTCGGCGTCCGAGCGGAAGACGATGCAAGAGATCATCATCCTGTCGGTGTTCGCGGTGATTTCGGTGCTGTATCTGAAAGAGCGGCTGCACTGGAACCATGCGGTCGGCTTTGCTTTCATCGCGGCAGGCGGACTTTTCATCTTTCACAAATGGGCATAGGGCGGCCAGGCGGTGGCCCTTGGGCCTGTTCACTGGCGCACGGTCGCGCGGCGCAAACAGGCTGGACGCTGTCGGACGGCAGGGGTAAGCCCCGGCCATGACAACCGCTCCCACCCCGAACGTCCGGTTCCTGGACCGATCAACCCCGCCGCATATCCTGACGCTGATCCTGGTGGCGGGCATTTCGGCGCTGAACATGTCGATCTTTCTGCCGTCGCTGCATCACATGGCGCTGTTTTTCCAGACCGACTATGCGGTGATGCAACTGGCGGTGTCGGGCTATCTGGCCGCAACCGCGCTGATCCAGGTGGCGGTCGGCCCGATTTCCGACCGGTTCGGGCGACGGCCGGTGGTGATCGGCGCGCTGGCTGTGTTCGTGCTGGCCACGGTGGGCGCGCTTTTCACCAGCAATATCTGGGTGTTCCTGGCGTTTCGGATGGTGCAGTCGGTGGTTGCGGTGGGCATCGTGCTGTCGCGCGCCATCGTGCGCGACATGGTGCCGGCCAACCAGGCCGCCAGCATGATCGGCTA
>Ga0105046_10005174_pt1 | contig 20652 bp, 18 predicted proteins | sample MAT03_FD_78385 | JGI IMG/M metagenome (GOLD analysis project Ga0105046, IMG submission 78385) | Freshwater microbial communities from Lake Fryxell liftoff mats and glacier meltwater in Antarctica - MAT-03 (megahit assembly) | ecosystem: Environmental > Aquatic > Freshwater > Ice > Liftoff...
AGACGACGAGTTCGGCGCCGTCGTCCGCAGCTTTGTCGAGCAGGTGCAGTGTGCGCACGGCGTTGTACGCCGGGTCGGCCACCTGGAGTTCCGGGCTTGCGGCCGCCACGCGGAGAAAGTTGTGGGTGGACATGGGCGAGTGATTATCGGGTGGTATTTTCAGCGCGGGTGAGGGTGATTGAATCCCACCGAATATCGATACGGCTATCTTATGCGGTTATGGGCCTTCCAACATCGTCTGGTAATGTGGGGGCAACGGAAAGGGCTGAAATTCCACCCACCCATTCGTGTCGTTACTCAAATCCACCCAACATCCGATTTGATCGGCGATATAAACGAGCCCGAGGGGAGCCCGAGGGCTTGCTTTGGTCTGATCTCGAAGCGCCCCATCATCGCTTTCTTCCCCGAGTCGAGTGCACGTTGGCACAGTGCCGGAATGATGTATTCGCTGCCACCCGCCCAACCGGCGTAGTAGGCCTCCTCGGAGATTTCGCTCATCACGATGCCGAGAATGTCGATCAGACTTTCTCGAATGGCTGGATCCATGATCGCCTCCGTGTTGAATTCGTGGATGGCGAAAATAGAAGCCGGGTTCGCGCCGGGCCTCCGCTTGGGGGAGCCGAGAGTTGGACTTACACCCTCTCTCCCCAGCGGGAGAGAGGGTGAGATAAGAATTGCCGCTCGCCTTATACTGCTCACACCGTCCTGTCCGACTTACAAATCATTCCGCTTCCACCACCAGCGATCGCTTGATCGCCAACAGTTCCGGCCAACGCTCGGCGTAATCGTAGCCGCCGGTTTGGCCCATCAGCAAGAGCGGCCCCTCGGCGGTATCGAGGCAGCGGGTGAAACAACTCGACGTAGTATCGAGCGTGAGGAATTCGATATCGTGCCCGACGGCCGGGAACCCGGCCACCGCTTCCACCGTTTCCTCGGCTTCCAACCCGGCGTACTCGGCTTTCAACGCCGCGAGGGTTTCCTCGGCCAATTGGATCGGTACCTCGGCATCGGGTTGCAAACTCACCACGAAGAATGCCGTACCAGAACTCTGGACCGTGGCCGACCAACCGTTTCCCGATTCGTCGCGTTCGATCGCCCACGCACTCGGGTATTGAAAGCGGACGCCGCCGCGGGTGAATGTTTTCATGTTTCTCTCTATCGCTTTTCGATCAGGAACGTCGGCACCGTGCTTCCGCCCCCGGCGGTCACGTTCAACAACGCTTCGGTGCTGATGCGGGTAAGGCAGCCGTGCATGTGCGTGCCGAAGGCCACGAACGGGTTGGTATCGAGCATGCGCGGGATGAATTGCAGCTTCCCGTTCTCCATACTCGGGAAGGGTTCGTACGGCAGATTCACCTTCTGTTGAACGACGTAAGGCTCCGCGAGGGCGTGCTTCACCGCTTGCTCCCAGATCGGGGCATCCACCGTCCAGCCGAGCACGATTCCCTTGCCGCCGTATTCGTCGTTCGGTTTGAGTACGAAGCGATCTTTGTTGGCCAGCACGAACGGAATGAGGTCGATGGGTTGGCCCTCGAACGTGCTCTTGCGCTCGGCGACGACGCGAGTCCAGGGGATGTGATCGGCGATGGCCGCGATTTGTTCGCGGGTGAACATCTCGGCGTTGGCTTCGTCCGAGAGCAGCGCGAACGCGGCCTTCTTACAGAGGATTTTGCAGCGGAACGAGTTCGCCATGCACACCGCGCCGTCGCGCACAGCCCGCACTACGGGGTGATTCACGCCGCCGCGTTCGATCAACTCGCTGAGCAACACTCGCTTGTAAATTAGCGTAATGTGGAAGTCGCCCGCCATGAGTTTGCCATCGCGGTATTCCACGTCGCGCGGATCGACGTTGCGGGCTTCGATGCCCATGCTGCGGAAATAATCGTAGAAGAGTACGAACTCGCAGAAGGTGGGCACCTCGCGCCAATCGAGAATGGCGATCCGCGGCGGATCAGTCTTCGTGCCCTTCCACTGCGAATAGGCATCGGTGAGTGCGTGCGTGACCCCCGGCTTGCACGGCGCCGCGATGGCGTTGTAATCCCGCAGGAATTCTTGGAATGCGGGCAACCCGTAAAAGAGTTCGGCGAGGGCATCGGTGAACCCGGCCCCGGCGGGGGTTTCCGCATTGAACTCGGTGAACTTCAAATCCCGTTCGGAGTTGAAGAACGCATCGAATCGGCTGGTCGGGCTGGGGTTCGAGAAGCCGTCCGCGATATCGAGGAGGGAATTTTCCCATTCGTTCAAACCGAGCAGATCCCGGAATGCCGGATCAGCCATGGCGCGGTCGTACACGATTTGGAACGCGGGTAGCAGTACTTTCACCCGATCTTGGAGGAATCGGTATTGGCCGGGCGTGAGGAACCGCGGCCGCAACACGTTACACAAGGGCCTGGTGCCGAACGACAACCCGCGATGTTCCTGGAGTTCATCCAACTTAGCTTGGGAATCGGCGGCACAACTACCGCGCCCGAGGAGTTCGTGATACCGGGAGATGGCTTCGTTCGACACGGAAAGGGAACCTCTTGTGAATCGGCGGGCGCCTCGGATCGATCACCCCATCATAACTCGGAACCGTTCCCCGGTAGTTTACTTTCCATCGAACTCATCGTCGTCGAATTTGGGTTTCGGGGCCATCGGCACTGTGCGCGAGATCGCATTCCACAATCGAAATCCAACGTCGCCAGGTCTACTGCTTCCGAGTACGTCGCCATTGTTGTCGATGCCATCCGGGCCGATGCTGTCGATGACGATGCCATTTTCGGCGCGTTGATATCGCAACGGGTTGCCATCGAACGGATCGGTCAGCCCTTTGGAGATGCCGAACTCGGCGAGGTCGTCGAGCTTCTCTGGCCAGCGGTTGTGCTTGAGTCGGTAACGTTCGCAAGCGATCCCGATGGCAGTGCAGAGGGCTTTGGTGTTGTAGCGCGTTTGCGATCTGCCGACGACTTCCATGGAACCCATGGAGGGCATGCCCAAGCATCGTTTGCCAAGTTCGCGGCGGGAGTTTCTGGCTTTCTGCGGCTCGGTATCGTTGATCGAGTGGAAGTTCGAGTGTTGGCAACATGCTCTCGAATTGTTCGAGGCAGAACGCGATGTTTGTGGCAATGTGCTTTTGTAGAACGGGCAACACTGCTTCGCCGACGCTTCAGCCTCCGAAAATGCCTCCGATTATTTCTAATCGCCTTCTGGTGCTGTCGCGACGGGCGGCGGCTTCCGCAACAGGCCGAGCTTATCCTTCTGGCGATCCATCAAATCCTTGGGAACCCACTCGCGCGAATTGGGCGCCGTCAACCGTTTCATCCACGCGAATTCCGTATCGATCAACTTACGGCGGACGTCCTGTTTGGCCTTCTCGTCGCCGTTCGGCACTTTCGCATTCACCGCTTTATCGAGTTCGGCGTTGGGCATCTCCATCGCGATGCGGCTGAGGGCTTCGTTCTCGGCCAGCACGTTCCGCCAATCGATCTCCGTAGTTTCCTTGGGGGCGATTGGAACCAACATCCGCAAGCTATCCATCGCGGCGGACACTTGCTTCCGCACCGAATCGTCGTCCTTCAACAGTGCGGCGAGAGCCAGTTCGTAATCGGCGGTTTGTTCGTCGATGGTATCGCGGATTTCCCGGTAATCCCCGTACGGGAGCAGCGCCACGCGCCACATGGCCAATCCCTTGACGTACAACCGTGCGGCGGACGCGAAGCTGCCATTCTCCTTCTCCCGTTCGGCCGCGGCAAGTTGGGCGCGCGCGGCGACCAAAGCATCGGTCTTTTCCGCACGCGATTGGAAGAGGAAGAAATCGGAGTTGGTGATCTGCTTGTTCGTTCGCATCGCGCTCATGGCCATGCGGGCGCGGAAATCTTCGCGGGTGATGCCGAGGCGGGCGAACTCCTCATCGGTCTTCGGAATGAAGTTCGGATACGAATTGAAGGGCCCGAGCACTCCGGTGCGCTCGGCCTTCGTCGTCAGTTCGTCCATCTCCTTGGGCGTCGGGTTCAACCCGTTGAGCCGCCCGAACGATTCCCAGATTCCATTGGTGGCGGCCCATTCGGCTTGGGAATTCCGCTTCGCTTGCAGTTCCACTTTGTTGGAACTCGCTTGGGTGCCGAACCAGCTGCCGAGGCCGTTATCCGAGGGGTTCCAGCGCGTCGCGGCGTCGAACCACCCTTCTTTTTGAAGGCGCTCCGCGAGGTACGTTTGCGAACGGCCCGGTTGCATCCGGAAGATGATTAGGCTCGGCCGGGCGGGCATGCGGTAACGGAACGGATCGTATTCGCCCTCTTGCGGTTCCTTGCCCGGCGCGGCGGGCCTCGGCGAACTTTGGGCCAAGCCTTCCACAGGCGGCGGGATCACGATCTGAGCGTAATCGTACCAAGCTTTGGCCGCGTGCATGGCATCGAAGCCGTCGTTGGTCGGGGATTTCGGGTCGTAGTCGCCGGAGCCGAAGGCCTTGGGCAGGATCGGGAATTGGGCTTCTTCGTTCGCGAGGTCATCTTTGTCCGCGGTGCCGTCGTCTTTGTATCGGCTGGGCACTTTCTTGTTCGCCTTGAGGAAGTCGATCACGTCCCGCGGGGTTTTGCATTGGAGTTTCTCCGCGAGCCGGCGGACGAGTTGCGGGTTCTCCTCGCAGAACTTTTGGAACTTCGCGGGGATCACCTGATCGTTGGCATCGAGGAAGTTGGCCGGATCCCGATCGCTCGGCTTCATCGCGCTGAGTTGCATCAGGCTGCGGAGCGTGGCCACTTTGTCCGAGACCGTGAACTTGTTCTGATAATAGAAGCCGATTTGGTAACGGATGTCCGGCGAGCCGATATCAACCTCGATGCCTTGGCCGCGGTACTTGCGGGAGTTGAGGCGATCCCCTTCGGCCAGCAGTTCGATGCCGCGGGCGATGTAGAAGTACATATCGCCGAGCTTTTCGTTTTCGACGGACACGTTGTAGGCGATGTTCCACGCCTGGAAAATCCACGGGTCGATGAAGTGCGGCTGCAGCCGGGTGACGGTGCGGGCCAAGAGTTCGAATTCGTGGTATTCGCCGCGTTTCTGCTTCTCGATGGCGCTCCACCACATGCCGGTAACGACCACGCCGCGGAAGCCGACGAGGCTGACGCGGGCGGCTGCCCCTGCGACCTCGGCATCGCCGAGGTCCAGTTCGCGCATTTCGAGTTTGTCCGCTTGGGCCTTGATCGGCAGGCTGGCGAGTCGATCGGCGAAGCGCACGGGCTGTTTGTTGCGCTCGGCTTCGGCGGCCCGGGCGGCGCTGCCGGGGAGTTCGATTTTGCCGCGCCAGAACATGCTGAGCGTGAACAGGCCGAGGATCACCCCGAGGTAAGTGATCTTGCGTTGAAATGCGGCCCGTCGGAGTTGGTCGTTCATGGGAGGATCTCTCTTGCAAGCGATTCACAGTCAACCAACGAACGGCATTCAAGAACCACACTGGCGAGCCGGGAGCATCAGCGACCGGAGGGAATCCATTAGAATAACGCTCATTATCCGGTATTCAGTGTGATCGTCGTTCAACTTTCTCCGGTCGCTCACGCTCCCGGCTCGCCAGTGTGGTTCTTGAATGAAAAATTAGCAACTCAATCGATAGCAACATTCCATCTTACGCTGCGACTTCGCGGGAGCGCATCAGGTAGAACCCGAGCAGGAACCACGGGAACAAATACGCCGCGAGCGAGACGAAATTCATCGCCAGCGCTTCGATCGGGATGTTGAACCCTTCGGACACATACGCCGTCCAACTATACGCATCCACATCCGGGGCGAAGTTCGTCACCCGGCGAATCAGGAACCCGAAACCTTCATCGCCGACGCCCGCGGCTTTCGAGATCGCGGTGCCGTCATCCGGCGTGGTCGAGAGTTTCCCAGAGAGCATCTGATTCAACGATCCGAACGGCCCGGCCACGCTCTTCTTGTCGCTTCCCAATTCTAGCAGGAAGAAACTCACCAAGCCGAGAATGTACAGCACCACGGTGCCGAGGAACGTAACGGTTCCGGCGAAGTAGGTGCTGATACAGAGCGCCAGCCCGATCACCAGCACCAACCGGCACCAGATGCCAAACGCCGCTTTGAAATAATTCTGCCCGAAGCCGCGTTCCGCTTCGAGAAAGTACATGTCCCCCTCGGCCATGCCGAGGAGTTGCGAGGCGCTCGTACACTTCACGAAGATGCTGATTTCCGGCGGCATTTGCAGCACTTTGCCATCCTCGCCTTTGCGTTCCTTGGGGGTGGTCGCGGCGTTCTGGAACAGCCCGGCGGGCACGAGCACCCGCTCCGGGTGCATGTCGTACACTTCTTTCGTGGCGATCTGGAAGAACCCGAACTTCGCGGCGAGCGCGTTGGCCACTTCCCATTCCTTCGGGATCGGGGCGCCCGACTTCTTCTCCTGCACGGCCACCATTGCGGCGGTCATCAGCGAAATCGGATCGCGGTAACGGGGGTCGTCCGGCTTGCCGCCGAGGGCTTCGGCCAGCAAACGGCGGGCTTCCTTCAAGTACGCCTGTTCCGGGTCGGGATCGCTCTCCGTCGGTTTCCAAGTCCACTCGCCGACGCCCGTCGCGGTGACCGGCGGCGGAACTTGTTCGCAGTTCCACGTACACACGCGGATCGTCACATCCACCCCGCGGTTTTCGATGCCTTTCGTGAGGCGGAAGATGTCGAACGTGAGTTCCACCGGCACCGCTTGATCGCTGGCGTTCTTCAAAGAACCCGGCAGCTTGCGGAACATGTACACGGCCCGCTGCGAGCTACGCGGATCGCCCCCGATGTACTTGCGGTAATTGAATTCTCGCCCGGCGTCGATCCCATCAATGTTGTCGCCTTTCTTGGAAGCGAACCTAAGTTGGCCCCGCACCGGCACGCGGGCTTTGAAGGTTTCCTCCCGCGCCTCTTCCGAAAGGTTCGACGATTCGATCAGCAGCCAACTGCCGAAGATCAGCAACGCCAGTGACACTGTGGCAAGCGCGACGTAGCCGAAGAAACGGCCCAAGAGAATCTCGAACGGTTGCACCGGCTTGGTGATAATCGTGTAGATGTTCTGGTTCTTCACGTCGTTCGGGATCGTGAAGGAAGCGAGGAGCGTGAATGTGAGCAACAAGATCACTTGGAGGAAGCCGAAGGTGACTTTCACGGTGAGATTGAGTTCGGCTTCGGGCTTGGAGGGGATGAACCATTTGATGGGGAAAAGAACGGGGATGAACGCGATAAACAACACCAAGAAGATGCGGTTCCGGATCACCTCGAGCGCCGAGAGCTTGGCGATGGCGAAGATCCGCCGCAGGCTCAGTTTCATAACGCCGAGGAAAAACGGCACGCAGGCGGCGAACGCGGAACACATCCCCGCGAACATCAGGATCAGCGGTTGCGACTCCGTGGAGAACTTCGGCGCGACTTGCTTCGAGTAGGACGAGGGATCGATCGCCTCCTTGTTCAGCGTGTCGGCACCCGTTTTATCGAGGGCGAGGTAGTAATACACGGCGTATAGCAACACCGCGGCGGCGGCGCTGAGCAGCGTGATCGTGGGCAAGTTGGTGCGGGTGCGGCCGCGATCCCCGGTGTTGGCGAACAGGGAGTAGAGAATGTAAATGAGCAAGCCGGGGAAGATGAAGCCGCCAGCATCTTGCAGCCACGCCTGCGCCAACCCGGGCAAATCCGAGAACATCGCCGGTTCGCGGTCGAGGATCAGCAGGCCGAACAGCGGTGAAGTCATAAATGAAACTCTTTCGGAGCCGGAAGCGTTAGCGACGATTTCCAATTCATCGTCGCTTACGCTTCCGGCTCAGACAATCAAATCACTTTGCCGCCGGCAAATACCTTCGCCCCGGCCGGGCCTTCGATTCCTCGATAATTCGCAGGAACAAATCTTCGAGTGTCGTGGTCGGGTGCCGGAGGCGTTCCATGGTGCCGCCGTGCTTCTCGATCACGGCCCGCAAATCGTTTTCCAAGCCTTCGGAGAGTTCCAACCCGGTGGCCCGCACTTCGACACGCTTTTGATCTTCCACCAACTTGTCCACGGCGCCCTGTTCTTGCAAATCGCCGTTGTAAAGGATGGCGATGCGGTCGCAGACGTCTTGCACGTCGTCGAGGCGGTGGCTACACATCAGCACCGTCTTGCCTTGCTTTTTCAGGTCGAGGATGAGGTCCTTCATCCAACGGGTGCCGAGCGGATCGAGGCCGGAGGTCGGTTCGTCGAGGATCACGAGTTGCGGATCGTTGATGAGTGCCTGGGCCAAGCCGATGCGCTGCCGCATGCCCTTGGAGTATTCGCGGAGGATGCGTTTCTTATCGGCGGAGAGGCCGACGATATCGATGAGCCGGGCGGCGCGTTCGCGGCGAACCGTGGCGGGAATCTTGAACAGGCGACCGTAGAAATCGAGGGTTTCCTCGGCGTTCAGGAAGCGGTAGAGGTACGATTCCTCGGGGAGGTACCCGACCTTTTCGTTTTTCTCGACGCTGCTGGCCGGTTCGCCGAAGACGTAGCCTTCGCCCGAAGAGGGGAAGAGCAAGCCGAGGAGGAGCTTGATCGTGGTGGTTTTGCCGGAGCCGTTCGGCCCAAGCAGGCCGAAGATTTCGCCCGGTTGGATCGTGAGATCGAGGGCGTTGAGCGCGACTTTCTTCTTGCGACCCCAGAAGTCGCGGTAGATCTTGGTGAGGTTGCGGGTTTCCACCACGGGCGTTGTCATGGGCACCACTCGTATCGCCGGAACATGTTGAGGGTATGCTAGGGAAGCGAGGAAAGAAAGCCCACCCGTTGCAACGGGTGGGGCAATGTTCCCCGGCACTTCGCCTCGACAAACTGGGAAAACGTGAGCTATATTGAACCTGTGCCTCGCGACGATTCGGGTACTCTTTATGGCCGATCCGATTTTTGAAAGCGTTTACCTCGCCGGGCAACCCCGGCGGGCGCGCGTCAGCGAAGCCCGGGATCGGCTGCGCGAACAGTGCGGCGAAGGCACCCTCGCCGGGGATCTCGATCAACTCGCGGAATGCCTCGAACGCGAAAAGCGTTCGGAACTCGTCTTTTGGGTGCAAGATGGCGAACGCAGCCACCCGCTTTTTTTCGGCGTCAACACCATCGGTCGGCTACCGGACAACACGGTGGTGCTGAAGGATGCCCACGTCTCGCGGCACCACTGCGCCATCGTGGTTCACCGCAACGGCAATTGCGAAGTCCACGACATCGCCTCGAAGAACGGCACGATCCTGAACGGGGATGTCGTTTTCTCGCCCACGCCGATCAAACCCGGCGACATCTTGAACCTTTCCAACCACCGCATCGTGCTCCGGGTTCGCCTCGCGATCACTTCCGAAGAAACGCCCCTGCCCCCGACCAAAACCGTCGCTTGAACTCGGAAGAACGCCCAACAATCTGTCTCGCTTACGCTTCAACCTCGGCCACTCATTCGATTCGAAGCAGTGTTACCCCCTTCATACACTGCCTCTTCAGCCTCGGAATGTTGGAACGCAACCATGCCCACCGCCCTCGCCATTCTCGCCCACCCAGACGACGCCGAGTTCCTCTGCGCCGGTACGCTGATCCGACTGAAGATTGAGTGCGGCTGGGATATCCATCTCGCCACGATGACGGCCGGGGATTGCGGTAGCGCGGAACACACGCCGGAGGAAATCGCCGGGATACGCCGAACCGAGGCGAAGTCTGCAGCGGACGTGATCGGTGCCGATTATCAATGCTTGGAAATCCTCGACCTGCGCGTTCACTATTGCGATGAGCAATTGGAGAAAGTTGTGCGATTGTTGAATGCCGTAGCGCCCGATGCGGTGTTCACCCACAGCCCCGACGATTACCATCTCGATCACGAACAAACGAGCCGGTTGGTACGCGCCGCCACGTTCGCCGCCCCGATCCCGAATTTTCTCCACCGCCCTGGCCACTCGGAACCGCACCCGCCGATGAAAGCGATCCCGCACCTCTGGTACTGCGATCCGCTCGAAGGGAAGGATCAATTCGGCAGGCCGATTCCCCCCGCCTTCCGCATCGACATCGGCACCGCGATCGACGAAAAAGGTCGAATGCTGGATCAACACGAAAGCCAACGGGCGTGGCTTCGCAAGCACCACGGTGTCGATAACCTCGTCGAATCGATGATGGAATGGAGCGCCAAGCAAGGGGCCGCCGGCGGGGTGAAATACGCCGAGGGGTTCCGCCAACACCTCGGCCACAGTTACCCGCAATCGAACTTGCTCGCGGATTTATTGGGCGCGGTATGAGCCTAGCCTTCCACGAGCGGCCGATCCGACCTTCGCAAGTGTCCCGTTGGGATGCCCGTTGGAAGCTCGCGGGAATCCTCATTCTCGGATTCGCCTTCGCTTCACTCGAACGGATCGAAACCTCGGGTGCGGCTCTGGGTATCGCTGTGGTGTTGCTGATCCTCGGCCGAGTCTCCGTGTATTGCATCGCGGTCCGAGCGGGCCTCATTCTCTTCGCCACGTCCCCGGCATTGATTCTTCTCCCGCTCACCTCTCCGAACGGAACGCAACTCGCCATCACCTTGGGGCTGCGGGCGTTGGCCATCGGCGGCCTCGGCTTGGTTCTCCTTCGCACCGACTTCGTTTCCCACACGTTCGCGGCGGCAGCACGGCTCGGGATGCCCGGCGTGTTGGTTCAAATCGCTCAACTCGCCCACCGCTACGCGGCGCTCTTCCAAAAGGAATTCACCTACATCCAAGTAGCCTTGCGATTGCGGGGGTTCGCCCCGCGAACCGATGCGCACACCTTCCGCACCACCGGCCAAGCGCTGGGAACGCTCTTCGTGAAGGGAATCGATCGTTCCGAACATGTGGCCGAAGCGATGCGGGCGCGCGGATTCGACGGGCAATACCGCACGCTCGAACCCTTCCGCACGAGGATCGCCGACGTCCTCGGCTTCGCCGGAACGATCGTAATCGCCTCGGCCTTGATTGTGTGGGATCGGCTTTTGTGAAGTGCGGGAAAGCCTCGCCTTCGCGCCGACCGTTCCGAATGGTACAATTAATACAGTTCGCATATCTCTCCCACGGAACCGATCATGCACAGTCGTCGCACGTTCCTACACGCGGCCGCCGGAGCTACGGTTCTGCCTGGCTTCGTTCGAGCCGCCGAGGAACTCTCCACCATGCTGCCGGTCATCGATACGCACCAACACCTTTGGGATCTCACCAAGGTAAAACTCGGATGGTTGAAGGAAGGTTCGCCGCTGCTCGGGCAGTTCACCCCGACGGAGTACGCCAAGGCCACCGAAGGCTTGAACGTGTTGAAATCGATTTACATGGAAGTGGACGTGGTGGACGAGAGCCGCGAAGCGGAAATCGAATACGTGACGGAGATTTGCAAGTCGGGCAAGACGCCGATGGTGGCCGCCGTGGTCGGCGGACGGCCCGCCGGGAAGGATTTCGCAGCGTACGTCGGGAAGCTCCGCGAAAACAAGTACGTTAAAGGCGTTCGCCAAGTTCTGCACTCCGATGCCCCCAAAGGGTTCTGCCTCGGCAAAGATTTCGTCGCCGGGGTGCGGTTGCTCGGCGAACTCGGCCTCAGTTACGATCTTTGCATGCGGCCCACCGATCTCGACGACGCAGCCAAGTTGGTCGAACTCTGCCCGGATACCCGCTTCATCCTCGATCATTGCGGCAACCCGCAAAAAGGCTTTGACGCCAAACAGATCGACCGATGGAAGAAGGATCTCGCTGCGGTGGCCGCCCACAAGAACACCGTGGTGAAGGTCTCCGGTTTCGTGGTGAACGGTTGGAAGAAAGGCGAATGGAAGGCGGACGACCTCGCCCCGTTCGCCAATGCCACGATCGATACCTTCGGTGCGGATCGCGCCATGTTCGGCGGCGATTGGCCCGTGGTAACGAACGCGGGAACGTACAAGGATTGGCTCACGGCGTTGCGTTCGATCCTTGCGAATCGACCCGAAGCGGAACAGAAAAAGATTCTGCACGACAACGCCGCGAAGTTCTACGGCATTTAGGGCGATCTTTCCTAGCCGGAAGCGTCAGCGACCACCTATGGCAGAATCGTCGCTGACGCTTCCGGCTCGGAAGGATCGGTTGGAGAAGAGTTCACTATGAACCCGATCATGGCTATCGCATTGCTGGCGGCAACGCCGGGGGCGCCGGTGCCCAAAGAACCGCTACCCAACCCGCTCGGTTGGTCGTACATGGGTGTGCGAATTCAGAATCTCGATCAAGGCCCGATGCGGATCGCCGCCCCGGAACCCGGCACCCCGGCCCAAAAATGCGGCCTCAAAGACGGCGACATTCTCGTGAAGATCGGAAAGATCGAGCCACTGAAATTCGAGGAAGTGATCCGCTACATCTTCGAGCTGCGCCCCGGATCCGTGATCGCGGTGCAAGTCCGCCGCGGTTCCGATCTCGTGACGGTGCGAATGCGCTTGGAAGAGAGGCCGAGTACGCCCGATTACCGCTTGCCCGATTTCATCCAGCGCGTGAACCCGAACCTGCCGGTTGATGACGATTGAACCGAAAGTGAATTACCGCTGCTCCGCCAGTTCCGGGAATGCTCCCGCCAAGCGTTCCAATGCGAGTTGCGCGCTTAACTTGTTGATCGACCGCTGTTGCGTGAAACCCACCCAAGCCAGTAGTTCCGCCTTTTCGTCGGTCGTCAGTGATTCCTTGCGTTCCATCAGGTCGAGAATACGACGGTCGAGTTCCGGAGGAAGCATGTAACCGGCCGTCCGACGGAGCATCGTGGCGGATGTCTTCAGTGCGTCTTGTCGTAGCGGTTCAGTCACGGTCACGGATTCCTCCTCCATCACTGTTATCGTATCAGAGGGATCCTGTTAATACTTCGCTCCGGTGATTCCCAACACTTCTCGCAATTGTTCGCGGCCTTTGCGGGTGCAGTACTCGCCGAAGCCCTCGTTCCCTTGGCGTTCCTTTTGGAATTCGCCCATCAGCTTCTTAACCGTGGGAACGATCTGATCCTTCGGCAGCATGTCTTGCAACTCGTAGCTGAGTCGATCGCCGCGGTAGTTGCCTCCCACATAGAGCGTGTACTTCTCGCCGCTGCGGCCGACCAAGCCGATATCCGAGTTGTACGGCCGGGCGCACCCGTTGGGGCAACCGGTCATGCGGATGCTCAACTGCTGTTCGGCGAGGCCCATCCCGGCGAGTTCGCCTTCGAGTTGGTCGATCAGCGCGGGTAACATCCGTTCGCTTTCGCTCACGGCCAAGGGGCAAGTCGGGATGGCCGGGCAGGCCATGCTCCACTTCTGCACCATGCTCAGGCTTTCGGCCCGGGGTATGCCGTACTCGTTCAACAGCGAATCGACTTTGGGGCGATCCGCCGTAGCGATGTCGCAGAGGAGCACATCCTGTTGGGCAGTCACGCGGAGGTTGCAGTTCGTCTGCTTCACGATCTCGCGCAGGCCAGCGCGTAAGCGGTAGGCCCCTTCATCCTTCACTCGCCCATTCTCGACGCTGACGCCGAGGAACCAATTCCCGGCGGCCTGCTTGTGCCAGCCGAGGTGCAAATCGACGTCGGTGACGGGGGCGTGTTTGGAAGATTTCAACGGTTGCTTGTAGTATTCCTTCTCGAAGATTTCGCGGACTTTCTCGATACCGAGATCGTGGACGACGTACTTGAATCGGGCGCGCTTGCGGTCGCCGCGGTTGCCGTAGTCGCGGAAGATTTTAATGACGCACTCGGCCGCGAAGACGACTTCCTCCGGCGTGACAAAGCAGAGATCTTGGCCGAGGTGCGGGAAGGTTTCCGGCTTGCCGTTAGTGCGGCCCATGCCGCCGCCAACGGTGACGTTGTAGCCGATGGTCTTGCCGTTCTCGACGATAGCGATGAAGCCGAGGCATTGGGCGTACACGTCGATGCAATTGTCTTCCGGCAGTGCGAAGCCGATTTTGAACTTCCGTGGAAGGTAGACTTTCCCATAGATCGGCTCGGCCACTTCGGGGTTCTCGTCCGGCATCACCGCTTTGCCGTTGAGCCAGAGTTCCATGTAGGTTTGTTTGCCGGTCTTGGGCGTGAGGTGGTCGGCCACTTCGTTGGCCAACTTCATCATCTCGGTACGTGCGGGGTCTCCGGTCGGGGCGGGGCAACTCATCACGTTGCGGTTCACGTCGCCGCAGGCGCTGATCGTGCTGAGCAGCGTGGTGTTGATGTCTTGGATGGTGGCTTTGAGGTTCCCTTTCAACACGCCGTGGAGTTGGATCGCTTGGCGGGTGGTGAAGCGGAGCGTACTGTTGGCGTACTTTTCGCAGATGGTATCGAGTTCGAGGTACTGTTGGGGGGTCATCACGCCGCCGGGCATACGGAGGCGGAGCATGAACATGTACGCCTTACCGACGCCGGGCTTATCACGCTTCTTGCGGGCATCCCGGTCTTCCTGCTGGTAGCTGCCGTGGAACTTCAGGAGTTGCTTTGCGGTTTCGCTGAAGTGATCCGTATCGGCGACCAGTTCCTCGGCGAGGGTACCGAGTAGGTAGCGCGAGGTATCTTTGATGCCTTCGACGGGGGAAAGCTTCGGTTCGGTTTCGGTTTCGGTTGTGGCTTCGGTGGACATTTCGACGGAATCCTGAGTGGGAGCATTCGTTCCAAAGGTTATTCTATGCGCGCGCTTCGGTTCGCAGTAGGGGCGGGGGTACGGCGCCTTCGGCCCGCCGGGTTCCTATAATTTCCAAACAACACCATTCGGCGAATGGCATTCGATCTTTCACCCTCTCCCCGTTGGGGAGAGGGTCGCTACGAACGAAGGTCGAAGCGGGGAGAGGGGCTTGCAACAAGTAAAATCCCCTCTCCCCGTCCCGAAGCGGGACGACCCTCTCCCCAGCGGGGAGAGGGTACAAATGAGCTGTTCCCCATTATCCCCCGGAGAATGATTCCATGGCAGTGCAAGTTCAGAAGGAAGCCCCCGCGTTCGCATCGGAAGCCGTCGTCGGCGGCGAATTCAAGCCGGTGAAGCTCGCCGATTACCGCGGCAAGTACGTCGTGCTCTTCTTCTACCCGCTCGATTTTACGTTCGTTTGCCCGACGGAAATCATCGCGTTCAGCGACCGCGTCGCCGATTTCCAAAAGCGCGATGCCCAAGTGCTGGGCGTTTCCATCGATAGCCGATTCAGTCACTTGGCGTGGATCAACACCCCACGCACCAAGGGCGGCCTCGGCGAACTGAAATACCCGCTCGTCGAAGACCTCACCAAGAGCATCAGCAGCGATTACGGAGTGCTCCTGCCGGAAGGGATCGCCCTCCGCGGCCTGTTCGTGATCGATAAAGTCGGCATCGTTCGGCACATCACGATCAACGATTTGCCCCTCGGCCGCAGCGTTGATGAAGTGCTCCGCGTGCTGGATGCGTTGCAACACTTCGAGAAGCACGGCGAAGTTTGCCCGGCCGATTGGAAGCCGGGTTCGCTCGCCCTCGATCCGAAGAAGGCCAACGAATACTTCGAGAAGGCCAACGCGAAGAAGTAAGCGAATCGAAAGCGGGGGGACACCGTCCCCCCGTTCCGCGTGCAGGGGGACGATGTCCCCCGCTTTCTTTCGAGTTCCGACATGGCCATCGATCGTATCGGCGCGTTCACCGTTCTCGCCAAACTCGGCGAGGGAGCCCACAGCACAATCCTGCGCATCCGCCGTAACGACGACGCTCGCGAGTACGCGCTGAAGGTGGTGAACCTCGATACCGCCGACGACCACAAGTTCCTGGAACAGGCCAAGCTCGAGTTCCGCATCAGCGAGATGCTCTCGCACCCCAACCTCATCAAGGTGCTCTGTTTCGAAGTGGAGAAGAACTGGTTCTTTCAAGTGAAGAAGGCCAAGCTCCTCACGGAGTTCGTCAACGGCGACACCTTGGATAACACCCGAATACCGCACCGGGCAAAGTTCTTGAGAATCTTCGCGCAAGTGGCCGCCGGGTTGGCCCACATGCACCACCGGGGCGTATTCCACGCCGACCTCAAACCGAACAACATCCTCGTGGGCCGCGGTGGGGTGAAGATCATCGATTACGGCTTGTCGTGGATCCGCGGCGAACCGAAGGATCGGGTGCAGGGAACCCCCGAGTACATGGCCCCGGAAACGGCCACGCACAAACTTGTGAACGAACGCACCGACATTTTCAACTTCGGCGCCGCGATGTACCGGACGCTCACGTTCGAGCTGCCGCCGTCGGTGATGCCCGAGCTGGGGGTGCCGATCACGGAGAAGATGTACAAGGGGATGTTCCGGCCGGTGAACGAACTCGCGCCGACCGCCCCGGCTCCTCTGTGCAACCTCATTCATAAGTGCATGGCCTACAACGCCCGGCAGCGGCCAGAAAGCATTGCGAAAGTGCAGGGTGTACTCGATCGCATGGCCGACGCCGAGGAAGCAACGTTGGAACCGGATCAATTGGAAGGGTGAACCAATTTATCACCCTCTCCCCTTGGGGAAAGGGTCGGCCCGACGGAGTCGGGGCGGGGTGAGGGGGCATTCGAAGGGTTTGAGGTGGGCTTTGGAAAATACCCCCTCACCCCCAACCCCTCTCCCCAAGGGGCGAGGGGAGCCAGATTTTGCTTTGCGGAACTTTGTGCGGTAGAATCAGTCTAAGTTGTACGGATACCCCGGATCGATTCCGGGCATGCGGAGATCGCGCGATGAGCCAGCATTCCATGTATGCGACCTGCCCCGGTTGCCAAGAAGTGTTGCGGATCCCGGCCACGTGGGTCGATAAAGCGGTGAAATGCAAGAAATGCGGGGCCGTAGTGCGCACCAACGGCGCAGTCAGTGAACCGCCACCCGGTTACGTTCGCCAGAGCGAACAACCCTCCGCACCGGCTCCTGTCGCCTACGAACCGCCACCGGTGGCACCCGTTCCCGTCGCCCCTTCCTACGCCGCGCCGCAACAACAACCTCAACCTCAACCTCAATACGCCCCACCGGGATACGGCGCCCCACCGCCGGGATACGGCGCCCCACCTCCCGGCTACGGCGCTCCGCCACCTCAATACGGTTACGGTGCCCCTCCGCCCCACTACGGCTACGGGGCACCCCCTCCTGGGTACGGCCCCCCTGCCGGATACGCCCCTCCTCCCGGTTATGGCTACGGCGCTCCCCCGCCCGGTTACGGCGCCCCGCCTCCCGGCTACGGTGTCCCTCCGGGTTACGGCGCTCCGCCGCCCCAATACGGTGCCCCGCAACCGCAAGCCCCGCAATACGGCGGCTACCCGGCGCCGGCGCCCTACTCGGCGCCGCTTCCGGTTCCGCCCCCCGCTCCCGCCAATGGCGGATTCTCCATGACCGATTCGGGTTCCGAATCGTCGTCCGACGGTGGCTTGCCCACGATTTCCAAAGCCACAACCAAGCCGCGCAAGTATCAATCGGGCGATAGTAAAACGAAGATCATTGTGCTATCCGTCTTCGGCGGTGTCTTCATCATCGGCGGGTTGTTGTTCGCGGCGAATTGGTCGAAGATCACCGGCAAGAAACCGGATGTCGCCAAGAACGCGATCAAGGATGAATCCAAGGGGAACACCGGTTCCAACCCGAACATCTCGTCGGGAACCAAACCGGATAAGGCGCTAGCCACAGCCGTTGTGAGCAACAGCCCCCGGCGGATGCTCTTCCTCAGCACCACCAAGTACCTCTACGCCAACCCGCTGACCGCCGGCCTCGGCGGCGATCGCGGCACCAAGTCGGAAGTCGCGGAAATCGCCAAGTCCCTCGCCTTCAAACTGCACGTGCCCACCGCCAACGGCAACAACCAGTTGTACGTGCTCACCGATTCGGATGGTGCCCTCTTCAACAGCCCGAACGTCGCCCGGCGGCCGATGCTCAAAGACATCGTCTCGCAAACCCTCGGCGAATTCTGCACCACCTCCCGCGATGTTGATCGCGTTGTGATCTACTTCGGCGGCCACGCGGTGTTGAACGAAGGCAAGGCCTACTTGGTGCCTGTGCTCGGCGACCCGAGCGATGCCGAGACGCTGATTCCCCTCGCCGAGTTCTTCGCCAAAATCGCCGCGTGCCCCGCCCAACAGAAAGTGGTGATCTTCGACGTCTGCCGATTGGATGTCGAGGGTACCACCGTCCGCGCCGCTGGCGCCGAGCCGATGAGCGAGGAATTGGAAAAGCTCTTGCACGCCTCCCCCGTAGGGGTTCAAGTGGTGACGACCTGTTCGACGGGCCAAAACGCCCTCGAAGTGCGGCAAGCCCGCTTCCTCGATTCCAAACGAAACACCCGCCCCGAAGATTTCTCCGGCAGCCTGTTCCTCAACAGCCTCCGTTTCGCCTACGACAAAGGCAAACTGCCTTCGGAGAAAGCCGCGAACCCGGACGAAGATTTCCCCGTGGATAAATGGGTGGCGGAAACCAAACCGCTCTTGGCCGCGGCGGTCGCGGAGAGCAAATCGCCCCCGCCGGTGCCCAAGCTCAGCGGCAGTACCGGTTCGCTGGTGAAGTTCGCCCCGGATCAACCCGCCGCGGGCAAGTTTGAACTCCCGCCGCCGCCGAAGGGGGCCGACGTGAAAGACGTGCGCGACGCCTTCGCCATCTTGAACGTGCCGCCGCTGCGAAGCAGTGACCGATCGAGCCAAGAACCCTTGGAAAACGTGGTCTTCTTCCCGGAATCGGCCCTCGCCGATTACAAAACCGATATGACCATCGAACAGGCGGCCGACGCGAAAGACGTGCCGGTGCGGAAAGCCACGGCCAAAGCGCTGATCTTCTTGCAGAAGTTCAGTAACGAGAAATTCAACATCCGCGATACTTTCACCGGTGACGTGAACGACAACGTGAAGAAGGCGGTGAAGGCCGAACAGAAGCCGCTCGCCGATCTCACGATCGACATCGACGAAGTGATCGACGAGATGAAAGCGGCGGAGAAGATGCTCGATAAGGAAGAATCGAAGTTCTGGAAGGCGACGTTTTTGTACGCGTACGCCCAATTGAATTACCGCTGGGCCTACTTCCAAGAAGCCAACGTGGCCCTCGGCATGATTAACACGGATTCGCTGCCCGAGCAGGTGAACAAAGCGAAGGGGTTGCAACTGGTGCCGGTGGCCAAGATGCAGAGCAAGAAGGACGTTCGCGAAGTGGCGGACAAGGGCAAGGAGATGTTCGAAACGATCATCAAGGATCACAAGGGCACGCCTTGGGAAATCGTATCGAAGCAAGCGAAGACGATTTCACTCGGATTGAAATGGCAATCGTACGCCCCCGAAGCTGCCGAAGGCGAAAAGATGGAAATGAAGGCACCGTAAACCGCCCCGAGGGGCGCGTGCCTTAGAGCAAATCCTCGCAGCGGAAGTCGCCAGACTTCCGGCTGAGCTGGTTCCGGACGTCTGGCGACTTCCGCTACGGTGAATGGAAACCCGTTCTAGCGTTCGCGATCCCGGCGGTTGCCGCCCACGCTGCCGAGCAACTTATCGACTTGGCCGCGGTACTTCTCGGGAACCTTTTCCAAGGTATCGGTGACGTGGGTCGCTTCGCCATCCTTGATGGTGATCTTGCTGGGTTCGACAACTCCGCCGTTCATGGTCCCTTGGATCACCACTTCGACGCCGCCTTCGAATGTGCCGCTGGCGGTCACTTCGCCATTGTTGATTTGAATACTCATGCCCCGGTTGATGACCCGGACTCCGCCGGCCCTGCCGGTGAAGGGGTTTACGGCTTTCGGTTCCGCGGGCACCAACAAACCTTCCACCTTTTCTTTCTTGCCTTTGCGGAGCACCACGAGATCGAGCTTCTCGCCTTCCTTCGCGGCGGAGAGCACTTCCACGGCCCGCGCCGTTTCGGTGCCGATATCTTTCCCTTGTACTTGCAAGAGAATGTCGTTGGCTTTCAGGCCGGCCTTCTCGGCAGCGGAATCCTTCACCACTTCCGCGATCGCGACGCCGTTCTTCTCCAAACCGAGTTGATCGGCGACCAAAGGGGAAACCGCTTCGAGCCGGAGGCCCAAACGGCCACCCGACCGACCTGCGCCATTCAACCCTTGGAGTGCCCGCAGGGCGTCCATGCGTTCCCGCCGCAATTCCTGTTGGAGTTGTTGCAGTTGCTGCAATTCGGCGGGGACATTCTGCTGGGGCATGTCGGGAAACACGAAACGACCGCCGCGGCCTTCGCGAGGTTGGGGGATCACCTTCTCGGCTTCTTTCAGCTTCTCTTCCATGCCCTTTTTGAATTCGTCGCGGGCCTTCTCCAAAGCTTCCTTGGCTTCGGGGTTATCCTTCACCGTCTCGATGGAATCGTTGAATTCCTTGAGGGTGCGTTCGTATTGCTGTTTGAGGCCGTTGGCGTTGTTGGCCGTCAGCGGCAGGGCTTTCACCGGGGGTTCGTCCGCGAAGGTAGCGCCCGCGAAGGCGAGGAACGTGGAAGCCAAGGCGATACGCATATCGGGTTCTCCTGAAGGATCGATCAACGAAGGTGATTATACCCGACACTGGTAGGTGTATCGTAACCCACCGGTATCATGCGGGCAACCGGAATAGCTCCCCCACCGGTACGGCGGGTGTGCGGTACATGGTTTGAAATAGTCACGCGGCGATCCGGTAGCGGTTCTGGCCGGATTCCTGCGTTTCTCGTCGTTGCCAGAACGCCGCCTGCGGACACCCGTCACTCAACTGATCCGCACGCAACTGCAGCATCCCCTACGCTCCCTCCTCCGTCCAAAATTTCTCGCTCCCCTTCACCCGTTCCACCGCTACGAG
>Ga0105046_10005176_pt1 | contig 20641 bp, 18 predicted proteins | sample MAT03_FD_78385 | JGI IMG/M metagenome (GOLD analysis project Ga0105046, IMG submission 78385) | Freshwater microbial communities from Lake Fryxell liftoff mats and glacier meltwater in Antarctica - MAT-03 (megahit assembly) | ecosystem: Environmental > Aquatic > Freshwater > Ice > Liftoff...
TCCAGTGGGGCTCGCTCCACTTCTGCAGCGGAGCCCACCATCCACGCGCAGCCCAGCCCAGCCCGTGCCAGCGGGCTTGTATCCAGTTTAGGAATGATTTCACACGCATATCTCCGCACACAATACATCCATCCTCATTTAGCTCCGATGACCGCCCTCCATAACTCGAGCAAGGAGGTGTCAACATTCGCATTAAATTTTTTCTCATGTTCGAGCCATACGTCAACAGAGGGATCGGCGCGCGCCGGATATGGCGAGGACACTCCTGCTGGTTGTGAGAGGGTATTGCGGATAAAAAAATCGGTGCTTCTTACAATTTTTACCAATAGATCCTCGTGTGATTTCGACCAATAGTGATTTATTTTTAGTATGCTGTAGGAAAAATCGTTTTTAACCTTGTGATGCAACTCACGACCCGATTCGTCTACTATACAACCACAGAAAAGCCGGGAGGGACGATGCACCCCCGCAAGCGCGACAAGCCGAGGATTCACTATGGACTTGCCATTAATCACACCGGCCGTGGTTTGAACTATGCCAAGGGGGGTTTGGCGCCAATTGCGGGTGGAATCGACACGAGCCTGTTGGAGATCCATGCAACGCGTATAGTTTTCTATGACAGAACCCTCTGGCCGGGTCCTGTGTCCGTTGGACCCAAACATACTCCAATAGACAAAAATAGCAGCAGCCCCATCGTAGCGTTGCAAGACGCTTCGCAGGTCCCGCGTTTCGGGCGAAAAGAGAAACTCATCGATGTCGATAAAAGCAATCCACCTGGCCTGCATGCGAAACCGCTTGATGCAATCGTTGTAGGCTCCCTTTTGGGTCCCGGGATCCGGCATGTCGAACAGCGTCACGATTTCCTTGCGGATCCAAGGTTCCAGAACTTCGCGGAAATTGTCTGTGCTCTGGTCGTTGTAGAGGTAAAAATGCTCAACCCCAACGGCATTGTGCAGCGTTAACCACTCGACGATGAACCGGGCCTCGTCTCGGAAAATACCGCACACGGCCAGTTCGTAGCGGAAATGCCGGCACCGGTTTCGCCGCAGCGCAAGGATCCTCAACAAATTGGTCTTGGCCAATTCAGTCAACCGCAAAAGCGCATTTCTCCATCCCCGCAAGGCCCACCCGGCACCCGCAATACGGGAGGCCAGCCAGTCTCGCCACTTAGCAGAAATCACGGGTGGAAGTTGGACGTGTTCCGATCAGCGGCTACGGAAGTATCCGCGCCGCTCAAAGAAAGGTCGAGCCATTTGCGATTGTAGGGGATCGTGCCCGAGGCGTCCCCGAGCGTATCGACCGGAGGACTCCAACGCCCGATTTTGCTTTGGCAGTAGCCTTGGTCAATAAATCCCTCCATCAGTTTGAATGCGGCCAGTGTCGGATCAATCACGGGGATGCCCAAGTCCTTTTCGATCTTCTTCCCGTAGCCAACCAGCGGCCCACCGCCGAGGATCACCACCTCCGCACCGTCCTCCTCAATTGCTTGCCTTGCGACTTTAATGAGTTTGGCGAGAAGGGCCTCGTGGGAATCGTTCTCGTCCCATTCGCTGTAAGAACGGAAGGACACGGCCTTGGACTCCACGCCCAAAGATTTCACGTAATCATGTTTCGGGGGGGTCCACTTCGATGTCCCGGTCAGCACGGCAAAACGGTGCCCTAACAAGGCCGCCACATGATAGGCCGCCTCGGCAATGCCAAGCACGGGAATGTCGAGAATCTCTTTCATCGCGTCGATGCCCACATCTGAAAATCCGGCGACGATGATTCCGTCGTACTCGTTGCGTGCCTGCCATGCGATTTTGATCGATTCAACCGTGCAGATGGCGAGGTCCACGTAACTGAAAACCTTGTAGCTCGAAAAGGTGTCCGTGGATTGGATGTAGGTTGCGTTGACCACGGTACCGGGGAACGCGATCTTGCGGCATTGTTCCTGCATCTCCTCGGCCGTCTCGCGGGCCGTGTTGGGATTGATGATGAGAATGCGTCGGGTTTTTGTGCTGGTGCTCATAAATAGATAAGATCACATGCCGGACGGCAGTGGTGGGCGAACAGAAGCCCACTTTTCCACAGCGCGTTGCACCTCCATTGCGTTATCCTCGAGATGTTGCCTGACTGCACCACATTGCGCTGGCGAGAGCGGTTTACCCGCCGCAATGCTGGCCAGAGTATCCTCGTCGTAAAACCGGACCGCGTTGCAGAGGACGAAGATCTCCCAGATGAGGTCGGTGGTTCCGGCGGGCGAGCAAATATCGCAAATATTGTCCGAGCCCACCCGAACTTGGATTCCGTGGGCCAGCAGGTCGAGGACACGCGCGATTGAGTTGAATGTCGGCGTGGGTAGTGACCGGATCTGGCGCATACTAATGGCTGCCGACGGACAGCAGACCACGCCGATGTTGTGCCGCACCATGGCCTCCAGCAGGCGCTGGAAACGCGCCTCGTCATAGGTGGACGGCGAGATCAGGTGGATGAACCAAACCATCGGTTCGCCATCGGCGGACGTTGGCTGCCCGATCTCCTCGATCGCCCTTAACGCAGTCTCGGCACCGCGCTCAGAGGTGTCGTTGCGCTGGTCCACATGGAGATGGATAGGTTTTTGCAACTGCCCCGCCAATTGAAGGATCCGGCGGCAATGCTCGAGAAAGCCGATGTGCTCGGGGTAAGTGTCAGTGTCGTCGCGCTCGGGCAACGAACCGATGAAATCCGCCTCCCTCACCGCTTCCGCGACGAGTTCCCAACGCTGCGGCTCGTCATCACGAAAACCGAGCGGCGTGTAGGCACCAAGGCGGAGGTCGATTTCGGCACGCCGCCGCTGTTTCGTCTCAAGATAAACATCAAATGCCCGACGCCCCAGTCCGTCGTCGGTGATATCCACCACGGTGTCCGCCCTCGTGGTCCCGGCCTCGATCATGCGGTCGAGATAATAATCCAGCCGGGCGGAAAGATTGCCCGGTTGATAGAACTCGCTCGCATGAATCCGCGGGATTAAACCGTGCTTCTGCCAGAGCGAGAGAGCCGAGGCTGGTTGCTCTGCATCGTTGGCCGTGGCCTCAAGAGTGCCCGCCCGATCAAGGTGCAAATGCGCGTTGAACAAGCCTCCCTGCTTCGCTGCAGAAGCCCGGAGACGTGCAAAAAATGGGGTAATTTCATTCATTGGAAAAAATAACTGTGGCAGCCCAGTAATTCGACCCTAGTACCGCGCGGCAGGCGTTCAAGCTCAGGTTGTGCAGCGGAGATAAAGGTTGAAGAGGAAGGGAACCCTGTGGATGGCGCGGATCGCACGGTCCCGGGCTTGGTTTAACGGGCTCGATTTCACGGGTTCGTCCGCCAGAAAGGAATGGATATTACCAGCCAGGGTTCCTACGTTTTTGGGCGTGAAGAAATGCCAGTGCCGCCCGCTCACCCACTCCACGCCGGGCGAATGGCGGAACGGACGCTCCCAGCCGGGGCGCCCCCAGTGCAGATCGCGGTAGCGGAATTCCGAGCTCTGCTTGCCGAACATGAGCAACAGTTTGCCATCAAAGTCGTAGAGTGAGCGCTCGAACATCTCGAGGATGCACAGGTGGCTCACCTGGCGTCCCAATTCGCTGAGTCGCCTGGCCAAGCCAATGGCGACGCGGCTGCCGCGGCAGTTCCCCCCGAGGAGCAGGGGGCCCTCGGGTTGGATCTCCTGGATCTCCCGGAGGTAGTATTCTGTGATGGCCGGAAGTTTTTGCGGATCAACGACCGTGCTCCCGGAAAAGAGCCCGTAGATGGGCCGGTCGGGAGCCAAGGCCTCGCTCAGTCCCCCCATCTCCGCGTGCGGCGAGTTGAAAACCCAAAAGAGCGGGGGCAGCGAACCCCCGGCATTGGCCAGTTTGACTGGTGACCCGGTCCGATACGCGGGAATCGAACCGCTGGCCATCACCACGACCATCGCGCGCAGGTCGTCGATGGGAAGCTCGGTCGAGGTCGTGGCTACAGCCTGCGGCAGCAACTGGTCGGCGTTCCGTTCCGGTGTCTGCAAGGAGGAAAGGCCTTCGGTGGCGGCGGCGATCTTCGCCAGCGGGTTCACCCCAAGTGCGATCATTGCGAGTATTTCCATCGGAAGCCTGCGGCCCAGAAATTTCTCGAGCTCAAACACCATCCTCATCGTCGAAAGCGAATCGCCTCCAAGTCCCGCGTAGGTGTCGTTGCGGCCAACACGCTGCACGCTCAGTTCCCGCTGCCAGATGGCCGCCAGAGATTTCTCCATTGTTCCTGTAGGCTCCTCATAGTCCGGCGTTCCATTAAGCCCGAGCGTTTCGGCGAGAGTGCTGCGATTGACCTTGCCGGAGGCGTTGCGGGCAAAGCTCTCCACAAAGACCACCTTCCGTGGAACCTTGAACTCTGCAAGGCAAACGGCCACGTATTGCCGGACATCGTTTTCGCTGAGCGCCCCCGGGCGACGCAGCACGATGGCAGCCGCCACGTCCTCTCCGAGCACCCGGTGCGGGATAGGGAAACTCACCGCCTCGGCGATCTCCGGATGCGAAAGCAACACATCGTCGATTTCCTGGGGCGTGATCTTCTCCCCTCCGCGGTTGATCGTTTCCTTGATCCGCCCCTTGAGGAAAAGATACCCATCCTCGTCAAGATATCCCGTGTCCCCTGTGCGGAACCACCCGTCACGGAACGAGCGCTCGTTGGCCTCCGGCGCATCCTCGTAGCCGAGAAAAACATTCTCCCCTTTGACCACCACTTCACCGATTTCCCCGGTCGGGAGCAATGTCCCGTCTTCACCCATCGCGGCGACCTCCGGCCCGCACGAGGGCCCGGTGGAGCCCGGCTTGCGCGCCTTGGGCGGCAAGAGATTCGTGGTGATTAGCGGTGCCGCCTCGGTCATGCCAAAGGTGGTGATCACCGGGACCTCGAAAAACTCCTCCACTTCTTCCATAAGGCTTGGAGCAAGCGCGGAGGCGGTAACCCGCACCAAGCGCAGCGAGGACCGTCCGCTCGTGATCCCGTGCCTGCGCACATGCGCCATCAGCTCATGTACCGTCGCCGGCACACCCTGATACCACGTGGGAGAGGCGGTCTTCAGCAGGTCAAAAAATTTTGCGGCATCGAATCCGCTCGTGCACATGACAGTGCCCCCGCTGGCTAGGGGGACCAGCAGCAGATCCACCAGACCTCCGATATGGAATTGTTCCCACATGCACAAGCACCGGTCGGACGGGGTTAATTCGAGGGTTCGGCTGACATCGCGCACCGACACGCAAATATTACGGTGGGTCAGCGGGACTTTCTTTGATCGCCCCGTCGAGCCCGAGGTCAGCAGAATCAGGGCAATGTCATCCGGATCGGGTTGGTCCATCTCTGTGGCGGGAGCCACCGCGCGAGCGGAAACCTCCTCGGGCAGCAAGGCCTCGGCAGTTTCGGTCAGCTCCAGCATCTTGATCCCCATCTTTGCCGCCGCTGCCCGTGCGGGAGAGGCAACCCCACGCCGTACCACCAGGTAAGAGACCCGGATCTCACGGAAGTAATCCGCAAACTCCCCCTCCTGATAGGCCGGGTTCAAGGGTGCGGCGATCGCAGCAGAACACACCCCAAGCAGGGTCGTCGACATCTCCCTCCCGTTTGGAATCACCACCGCCACACGATCTGACCTCTTCACTCCGGCACGCCTGAGGTCTCCGGCCAGCGAAACCACCAGCCGATTGAGTTCCGCGTACGTCAAATCCCCACGTCCCTCCTCCTCAAGTGCCGTCTCGTTAGCTCTCACGGAGCCCTGCATCCTGATCATTTCAGGAATGCTTGGATAGACGGTGTATAGAACTTCTTTGCTCATGTTGCCCTTTTAAATAAATTTATCAGATATACGAACCTGGTTTTTTGCTAGTGCTCTATTCTGCGCAATCGTAAAAAATGTGCTTTGATCAAAATTGGAAGGGGGTGGGATTTGGCCGGCAAGCCGGCCTACTTCGCGAAGCCGTTGATCTCGTTTGCCATGCTCAGGCACAGTTTCAGAAAGTCATAGTCGCGCTCATACCACACTTGGAGGTTGTTGGCAGCCGTCGGCTCCAGCCGGGTGTCCATGCCAGCGGGCGTCTTGTGGGCCCTCTCGTCGTCGGTCGGGAGTTGAACCGTCGCAGGCAGGTTCAGCCTGCGCCGGAGTGTCTCAAAATCCGCATCGGAGCTTTCTTGGAACCCGATGAAATAAAGATCGTCGAAGCGGGAGCGGAGATAGGCCTCATTCTCAAACCAATCCCAATAGGACGACTTCACGTGGTGAATACCCCCCATCGCATCCCTCGCCGCCTGCCGTCGCCCAGCATCTTCGGCACTCAGCGCCATCCCCAGTTCATTGGGTGTTTTGAACAACGCAAACGCCGCCGCCTCACCAGTTGACCACGGGATGAAAACTCGCGGCTGCCCCTGCCGCTTCCTGCTGTTAAAACCGCTCACAAACCGGGTGACCGGATCGCGCGCAAAAAACACCACTTTTTCTCCGACCGGGATATCCCTCAGCCGCGTGTTGTGGTCGTGTAATTTGAACTCATACCTTTCCGTGCAAGGCGTGTGGGTAAGGGCATACTTGATTGCCGTGCCACTCGTCTTTCTGATGTGCAGAAAATGCAGCGGCTCTTTTTTCAGTGCGACGCTCGGCCCGCCGCGCATAGCCTGGAACAGGCTTCGCAGGTGGCCTGCGACACTATACTTCATCAGAACAGAAATCCGAAATCGATTAAGGAGAGGACGTGATTTCCCGTTTTGTGTCATAAGGGATTACTTTCGGGAAACTGTGATGTTCAGACTCGTGAGCCAGCGATGCCCGGGGCGTGCTTCCCAGCTCAGATCCTTGTCATGGACCTTCACCTTGCGGGTCGAGGCCAGGAGGCCCCCCAAGGCAGCCTTCATTTCGGCCCTGACCAGGAAAAAGCCGATGCATGAGTGGTTGCCGCGTCCGAAACTGAGGTGATCCTGTTTGGGGCGGGACAAGCTGAAACTGTCGGGGTCCTCGAATGCTTCCGGATCTCTGTTGGCCGAGCCGAGGCCAAGCAAAACGACCGTGTTTCTGCGCACGAAGACGCCCTCGATCACGGCGTCTTCCCGGACGACCCTCGGTGCCGTCTGACCCGGCGCTTCATAGCGCAGCGCCTCCTCAATGGCGGCCGGCAGGAGATCAGGGTCATTCCTCAACTTGCGGAACTCGGCGGGATGACGCTGCAGGGCCAGAAGCGAGCTGGCGATGGCGGCATCCACGTTTTCAATCGCATCGGCGAAGATCAGCATGCAGTTGTCGATGATCTGCTGATCGCTCAAACCCTCCCCGCCAATTTGTTTGGCGGCCAGCATCGACATCAGTTCCTCGCCTGGTCTCCGACGACGCTCATCCAAAACCTCGCGGAAGTACTCGCGGAACTCGATCAACCTCCGGTCAATCTGTTCCCGCTCCAAAGCCGCTGGCAGCGGGGAGAAAAGCCGAAAAAAGTTGTCAGTCCATCGGTAAAGATCGTCATGGCGCCCGGATCTAAGACCCATGAACTCGCAGGCAATCTGCAACGCGAGTGGTCTGGCAAAGTCGTTGAGCACATCGAAGGCGCCCCTTTCGAGGAGCGGGGGCAAAAGCCGTGCCACTGCCGCCGCAGCATCAGGAGGATTTGCCTCAAACGACTTGCGTAGCGCCGGAGCCAGAAATTGGCGGGTTCGCACATAGGCCGCGCCGTCCAGGAATGGCAGCAGGTTGCTCGCAACATCGGCGCAGACGAGGAGGTCGCGGTTGCGTGAGTGGGTGGTGGCAAAATCAGCGGGTGCGCTGCCCAAGATGGGATTTTTGAGAGCTTGGAGGACATCTGCCCGGCGGGTGATCAGCAGACAGCCCTGCTTGGTCCAGTGTAGAGGATCATGAGTTCGTAGGTAGCGGTAGAAGGGATAGGGATCCCGGAAAAATTCCTCGGAGAGAGTGTCCAAGCCGCCAACCCCGGGGTCCATTTCGCGCTGAGCGAAGAATGGATTGAAAAGCTTCACGCAGCGCGCTCCCTGCGGCTGCTAGCAGAGACCTTGGCCGCCCATGTGGAAATCTCACGGAGCGGCCGCGTCAGTCGCCAGGAAAGACTTGCGTTGCGCCAGGCAAGTTCCCGCTCCGCGTTTTCTAGAAGAATGGTCAACCGGTCCCGATCTGCAGTGGTTGTCTCGATCAACTTCAGGTAGGGAGACAAGTCCTCGAATTCTTTAACCCAGCGGGCTGCCAGATCCACAGATTTTGAGTCATGCAGGGCGGCTCTGTCAGAAGCCAGATCAAGGATTCCGCGGTAAACTTCCGAAACCATGGAAGGGAGTTGGGATTCGGCTTCTAAATCTGAGAGCGTATAACTGGAGTGGCGAAGGTTGGAATCCAGAAACTCATTTTGATAGCTTTTCATTTCTGCCGGATCCACTTGAAGCTGAAAACACTTGGCAATGCGCGTGAGTTCTTTCGCCGGATCGCTCATGAAGCAATCGTAATCCGTAACCAGAGCACGGGATCCCTTGGGCAACGAAAAGCTTGGGATCACGTGGGCAAGCCACATGAGACTTCCATAGCATTTTTGGATCCCATCACGGCGTTCCAGAGATTTCGCGACACTGAGCGGGTGTCTAACAGCCAGCAATAAGTCAACTTCACATCCACACTGCGCAAAAACTTTCTTCCAGAAGGGAAATATTTTCGCGGTTCCGGGGTGTTTAAGCGCAACCGTGCCGCCACTCTTGAGTTTGCTGACCAAAAGCGCGCAAGCCTTCTCAAGAAATCCGCGTTCCACCAACTTGCACACCTCGTCATCTGTCATCGGAGTAAGCCTGTTCCATTCCATTCCCAGGCAATCAAACATCTCAAAATTGAGATTTAACAAATCGTGGTCCTCCCAGAACCCTTTCGGATTATCTTCGCGCGGGTCCAAAAATCGGTCTCCCATTCTCGCTCCAAGAACCCTAAAGGCCCTGGTGAGGACGCTAGTTCCCGATCTGTGCATCCCTAGGACGATGATGATTTTATTGGGATTGGGATTCACAAGTGAGCGGATCCCTTTGATCGACAGAAACCTGTTTCATTAGAAACTGTCCACTGCGCAAAGTAAGGCATACTTTCAAAAATTGGTTGGGTTTGTGAGCGGATTGGATTACGAGACAAGCCGGGGCTTTTTTTCCACGTGTTCCGCTTCGTGAATCAGGTAATTCATGTCTGTGCACTCCAATCGGCGGTTAAAATACATTGCCGTCTCGCTCAAGTGCGAGGTGCACTTAAGCAGGAAGTCGCAACGCGAAAGAATCAGACAGTCTACAAGAGCCTCCTCACCCTTTTTGTAAGGGCTGCCTTCTTTTTTCTGGAAGGGGTTGAGGCGGTCGTTTGATCTCTGTACGTCGCGGAAGGTAGCCCGCTCAGAGTATCGGGCCTTCATGGCCTCAAGATATTGGGTCTGGTCGGTGGCCACGAAGACAAGGCACCCGGGATGCCGTTCCTCGAAACGATCAATTTGCTCGAAATAAGCTTCAGGCCGGATGATTGCCATGGTTCGATCCGAGCCGACGGCAGCGCCCTTGTCCGTGCCGCGCATATGCACGCCGACCACCGGCCGCCCGCGCAAATGGCGTGTGTGGAACGCATCGACGATATCCAATATGGACCGTTTGACCCGGATATAGCGATCCACGAGATCCCGCGCCTTTTCGCGCTGCTGCGCGAACCATGCCGCATCGTACTCCGTGATGTATTGATAAAATCCATAGGGGTACCCGTAGATACTCTTTGGATCATACATGTGGAGATAGGTCAGGTATTCGAAGTTGAGCTTGTAGACGTCCGCCGAAGTGATTCCGCTGCCGGGTGATTCAAGGAGGCTCTGAAGTTTTGCGTAACTCCACTCGGCGACGGGTTCGAAATAATACTCCCAGACATTCTCACCGTATTCGGGCTCATAGTAAGCATTGTCGCCGTTGCCGGACTGCTTTCCAAAGTAGACCACGGGCATCAAGCGGCGTTTTTCGGCGTATCGAATCTGATTAAGAACGAACATGAAATAAGCAAAGAGACCGGCATAGCTGTGATTGATGCGGATCAGGAAGATTCCGTCATATTTGCCGAGGATCGGTTCCGAGCGGGTCGTTTTTGGCCGGTTCTTCGCGTACTGACGCTGGATGTACGCATAGCGCAGTGGGAACGCAACATTCCAATGCGCCACGGAACGAGCCCAGCGCAGGCAGGTTTTCCACTGGGACGGATGAAGGGAGAGAGCCATCAGAAGCTTTTTGGAGGCCGTAGAGCCGGACTCAGACGGAGAGAAAGGCCATTGAGGGGCAAAAATTGGTGCCCTTGAGCACCGCCTTGTGATTCCAGGCACGGCGGAGGGAATGGAGGTATTTATTGATCATCAGGCCGTAGCGGCCACGATAATACCGCCCCCAAAGGATGTCGGACGTCGGCCTGCCCGCGATCAGCGACGCGGTAACCGGCACACCGCTGTTAATGGTACCAACCAGCACTTTACACCGCGACAGTGCGAACAGGTCCACGACAAAGTCCCTGCCCGATGTCTGTCTCATCCTCGTTTCGTCAAACAGGGTACCCCGGTTGGAAAGCACCCGGATCCCCCGCTCCGCCAATCGTTGTTCCAGAAACCCAAGCGCTTCCTTGTGGTCGGAGGCAACATAGGCCTTTTCAAGATGCAGGGATGACAGTTGCGCGGAGGCGGCACGTTCGGTCTGCAGAATTACGCGCGGAAGTTTTCCGGCATGCACTTCCACGGCACTGGGTTTCCTGGCGGCCTTGTCCGTCGCCCGCACATGAATACCGACGCACGTGTCGTCCACTCCCAAAGCATCCACAGCCGCCGCGATATCCGGCGCGGGTTGAAGACGCGGGAAAATTGCCTTCCACTTCCCTAGAAACTCAGCGGGGTCAATGCCCTGGAGAGCGAGGCTCGACAGTTGCCCGCTGACGGTCTTGATGCCTGGGAACGACGTGTAGGAATCCATGATGAATTCCGTGGGGCCGTCGTCGGGCTCCCAGCGTTTCAGGGTGAAATCCCGAAGGGCGAAGAGATCGACCAGGATGTCCTCGCAACCTACCCTGGGGACTTGATTGATCGAAAGCGCAGACACGCCCCGTGCCTGTGCCACGGCGGCCCCGAACGTCACGGCGCGCAGCAGGTCACACACGCCGGCGACGCGATGGAAACCGGTTAGATCAATGACCAGAGGTCCGCTCATAGGCAGTTCTTAAGGACGGAATGAGGAGGAATAGGAGGGGGGTTCAGGAAATCCAGCAGGCGGGGGTCGGAATCCTTTTCAAGATTGGGCCGCACCATTGCCGCCAGGACGCATTGGTGCCCCAAAGTATTTCCAGCAGGTGCCAAAATCATACTTTCTCGGGCGCTGCCTGCCGTCGAGGCGTGGTCGCTGACCATGATTTTCCAATCCACCCCCGGAGGGCTGGGATCCCCCACAGAACGGACAAGATGCGTTGCCGCCAGGAGCGCGGTTCGGCGCCAAACCGTCGTTGCAGCTTTCGCGAGAGTGCCATGACGTGTGAGGGAAGGGTGGTTTGATCCCCGATGGATGAGTCTCCAAATAACCGATCATCGACCGATCGAGAATCCCCAGGTTCTGACTCTCGGAGACTCAAATAGTTGATATCGTATCGCTTCAATCGCTTGAATTCCCCAGTCGTGGCGCCACCGCGCCTGAGAGCGCATAGCAATGCCCAGGCTTTGTCCTCACCCAAAGATGAAATTTCCGCCATCAGGTCCTGCGGCCGCGCTCTGGGGTGATTCATTTGTTTATTGAGAATCTTATGAGCAATGACTACCGGCATGTGGATGCCTTCATCGGCCCAATAGTTGAAATTCTGCTTGAGAGTCAGAATGGCAACATCCGAAACCCAAACCGCCTCTCGAAAGGCCTGCTGATCACCTGAGCGGGTTGTGAGGTCAAGCTGATTTCGCTGGAATATCTCCTTCCAAGCAGTAACAAAGTTTATCGTCTTGGAAGACATCGAATTTAACACGAGCACGCCTGCGTTATACTCCGGGAAAATAAGCGGAATCTGCGAGTCGTGAAGATTCTCTGCCGTGCATTGTCCGAACCAAGGCGTGCAGGTGCACGCGGCAACATCAAAACGGTCCAGCAAATCAAAGAGCGGCGAAACGTCACCAAGAACGGCGGTATCGGTATCGAGATAAAGTGTTTGGGAGAACGGCGAGCGGGCAATTGCCTCAATCTTGATGCCGGTGAGGGTGGTTGTTGAAAGTGAATCGCGGGCCAGAAACACGACGTTCTCGGCTTTCCAGTTCCGACCAATCCACGAATCGGGTTCGTCGGTGAAAACCACAAAGGGAAGGAAGGGGGATCGCTTCGAGAGACCGTCAATCGAAACCGAGCACTCGTCCAGGCAATGAGTTCCAAAAGCTGCATAGACGACCCCTCGAGGCACTTTGACTATGGCAGTTTCCTTGCCGTTCATAGCGCCCCTGACTCGAGTTCTGGGCGAAACTGCTGAGAGCTTCCCGCAAAGGTCGTGCTCCCAGCGTCGAGAAGGATGCTGCGAACGCCTCGTGGGCTGACCCTGATTGCGAGCTTTCCGCCTATCCTCGCATTTGACGGGCTTTTCACACGGAATCGCCATGGGATCCGGCCTTCTTGACAAAGCGGGGGGGGACGTCGACGGCGCGCCAGAGCAGCATCATTTTCTCTCGAGGAGAAGCTCTTCGAGACGATCCAGGCGTTCCTGGGAAAGGGTCGAAAGATACCAGTCGATTGTCCGGCCCACGCCGAACGTCAGTGTCCTCGACGGCTCCCATTCGAGCTTCTCTCTGCATTTTTGATTGTCCGCTGCGCGGCTGAGAACGCCAACGGGGCGGTCAAGTTCCCGATTGATTGCCTGCGGCCTCCAGTCCATGTGTTCAAAAATTGTCTCGATGAGCTCTATAATCGTATGATGAACAGAAGAGCCAACGTTAATGCAATCAAAACCGTTCAACGTGGCACCACCCACGGCAAGACCCTCGACGGTATCCTGAACGTACGTGAAGTTTCGGGTCTGCAGTCCGTCGCCCCAAATGGGAAGTGGATCAATTCGTGCCGACGCCTTGGCGATCAGGGCAACAACAGCATGGCTTTCGTTCTCGCGTTCGCCATACGCGGTGAAGATGCGACAGGCGACGCCATGAATGCCAAACTGCTTACAGAAAGCCCTCAGCTGCAGTTCGCCCATCAGTTTGGCCCACCCATACTCGCCGTCAGAAAAGGCTTTGCCTGGCTCTTCAAAGTTGGCGTCACTTTCTTTAAGCAGCAGACGGGACGAATTCGTGGCCTGGAGGTTGGTGGGATAGACGCAGGCGGAACTGGCAAAGACGATCTTGCCAGCCCCTCCCTTTGCCGAGGCCGCATAGACGACGTGGTCGAGAAGCATGTTATTCATGCACTCGACGGGATGCGTTTCGATGTAACCGCGCCCTCCATGCTGCGCGGCAAGGTGAAAGACAACCTCCGCGCCCTTTAAACCCGCCTCTGCAAGTTTTGGATCCCGGAGATCGCCTTCGACGATCCGAATGGAATCCTCAATATTAGAAAGATTTTCTCTCGTGCCGCTGCTGAAGTCGTCGATCACAGTGACTTTTGCTCCAGCGTCCAATAAGAGCTCACAAAGGTGGCTTCCAATGAATGAGGCACCACCGGTGACGGTGACGCTTCTGTTTTTGTAGAAGGAGAGGGCGGGATGCGAAGGCGTTTTCATAATTTAAAAGCTAATTGTTTGGCAAAAGGGGAATGAATTGCCGAAAGGTTGATCTTCGAGAGGGCTTCAATAGGGCGTACGCAGCGTTTTCAGCGGCCTTTCCTGAAAACCGAATGCGGTGTCTCTCGCGGACAATTATTCGGCTGGAGCAAGAAGAAACTTCCCGAATGGGCTGATTCTCAAATTGGATTTCAAATCGTTGTCAGCCGCTCGCCCTTGCACCTTGATCCCGTCGGTGAAATCAAACTCCGTCAGCGTTTCTATTCTATCACCCCGTCTTTCGACTACGATTGTGTGGTCGAGATCTAATATCTGTTCGTTCTCTTACAATAGTATGGGCAATACAATGATCGCATCCCCTTCCTGTCTGAATCCTCTGGGATACCCGCAGAACGTATTAATGCCCCAGAGGAGGGAGGGTCCTTCGGCATCGCCTCGGAAGCGCACGCGATTGGATCCGGGGGGGCCACGCTATGTATCGGCGGAAACAGACGGTGTTTCGCTCTCGAAACGCACAAGTTCGCCAAGCACGAGTGTATCTGCCCAGAAATTCGCATGCATGACGCGAGGTTGTCGCGGTCTTTTGCCGAAGACAACGGTCAGAGCATCGGGTCCCAGATCCGGCACGGCTTCGATCACACCACACCAAAATGTTTTCTGCATGCGCCAGGCAGCGATATCATCGCGCTGTATGGACAAGCCGTTCAGCAGGAGAGATCCAAGGAGGAGCGCGAAGGCTTTGACCATCGAGATCGGATTCCTGTTCGACTGGCATCCTTACCGCGAACGGCAGGCCGAACTTTTCCTCGTAGGCAATTTTCATTTCCTCGCAAATTGCCAGCCGGGTCTCGGATTTCTCAATCAACTCCCTCATGAGGGAGTCAGAAATTCCCGGCGTGCGAATGTTTTGACAGTCCATCACCCAAAGACTGAGAGGTGCTCGATATGTTTCGGACAGACAAATTGCCGTTAAACAATCTTGATTCGAATGAGGGATGCACATCACGGAACCAATTAACGAATCGCCCAACGCTTTGGTGAGAGCCGAAATGGTCAAGGCCCGGCTTGGCCGTCCCTCAAAGCTTTCGATGAGCAGGCTGGGAAAGTCGGCCATTCTCGGCTTGGGGTTGCGCTTGCTATAAATGTTGATGCACAGGGAGGCGCCCCGAAGCATCCTCTGTACCTGGTATCCGATGCTGTCAGAGCCAAGCGCAAGTTCATTTGATACAACCACGTCTATTGGTCGGGTGAATGCGGGAATCACGAGATCGCTATGGGTTAAATTTTCGAAGTAGTGGCGGGCGTTAAAGCAGTCAAAGTCGGCGCGTGGATTGGTGCGGAAGCGACGTGGATGTTTGATGTCAAGGACCGGTCTCGTCGCGAGGTTCGAGACGGGACACTCTGAGCTGCGCGTGTGGGTCCCAAACTGGTTGTGCCCAAGATTGGTAATCAGATTAGTTCGCGGGATGATCGTCCTCCCTTGTCGGCGGTATACGGCCCAATGCCATTGAAAATCCCACGTGTCGGTGTTGCCGGCGTGGGTTCTGTCAAACATCTGCTTCCAATACTCACGCTCAAGAGGATTTTTCCAGAGTAGGTGCCTGCTAAGCGCACCACACCTTGGCCAGGTTGTCATGTTCTCATCATAGTGCCGGAAAGCGCGGCGCCAGGTGGCCCAGCCCCAGATGTCGCTATGACGTGAGAACCAGTAGGAATCCCGGGTGAAAGGGCGTGGCAGAAAGCAGCTTCCACTGATGTGCATGATTCGCTCGTCCTTGCGATAGGCGAAGAGGAGATGGCTGCAGAAGGTAAAGAAACTTGGATCCGGAAGGCAGTCGTCCTCGAGAATGATGGCCTCATCGACCTGGTCGAACACCCATTTCAATCCGCTCGAAACCCTTGCCCTACAACCGAGGTTGGTGGAGGAAAAATTACGCAGAACCTTGCACGGCCAGTCGATCTGGTTAGTGACCGCTCTGGCGTCCGCACAAAGCCCCGCTTCCAGTTCATTGCGGGGACCATCGGCAATTAGTAGCAGGGTGGAGGGCTTAAATTGCCGGATTTGCTTAAAGACTGCGGCAGTCAGGGACGGGCGGTTGAAAAGCATGAGTGCAACCGGCACGTCATTAGGCACCTGGCGGCATTCTTTGTCGTGCCCAGAGTAATCCAAATTCTGCGAACGCCCAATACGCCGATAGTGATCACGGGCGCTTCGATACTTTCCAGATGCGATTTCCGCAGCTGCCTCGGGGTTTGCCTCAAGATAGGCTTCCGATTTGAAGCGCCAAGGAAGAACCACCCGGTCATAGACGGCATATCCCATTCGTAAGAGCCCATCAGGCAGATGAAGGCGTTTTCCCATTAGCAGAGTTGCGAGACCCAAAGATTTCTTGATATGCAGCCGATGGCGGTCATTGCTTTGGGCGATTTGTATTACGAGATAGCAAAGGGCGACTAATCTGCGGAGCATCCACGACAATCCAAGGCGTCAATACTCTTTCCCGGAGGTGGGATGAACAGTGATAGCATTTTCCGCCTCCGCCTTCACCACGGCTTCATACTTGTCCAAGGCAGTGTCCACATCGCCGAGATACATCAGCGATCCGGATTTGAGGTAGAGGCCCCTGCGACAAACCTGGCGCACCAACTCCCCAACGTGTGATACAAAGAGAATGGTGCATCCGCCCTTAATGACATCTTCGATGCGCGCAATACAGCGGTCCTTGAACTGCTGGTCGCCCACGGTAAGCACTTCATCAACGATGAGAATCTCCGGCTCAAGGAAGGCGGCCACGGAAAAGGCCAACCGCATGCCCATACCGCTCGAATACCGTTTGACCGGGGTCTCGAGAAACTTCTCCGTCCCCGCAAAAGCCACAATGGCGTCGAATTTTGCCGAAATCTCCTTGCGCTTCATCCCCATGATCACGCCCTTCATGTAAATGTTCTCGCGCCCTGTCATTTCCCCGTTAAAGCCGCTGCCGACTTCGAGGAGGCTGCCCATGCGACCCTTTAAGCGTATCCTCCCGGTGCTGGGAAGCGTGATGCGCGAGAGGAGTTTGAGAAGAGTGGATTTGCCGGCCCCGTTGGCCCCGATGATCCCGAGCGTTTCGCCCTCCTCGACCTGAAAGCTTATATTTTTCAGCGCGTAAAAAAGGTCCGTGGCGCCTGGCTCCTGTTCGGCCTCTAGCTCCGGGTCGCCAAATCCATGCGAGGCCCGGGACTTGCCTTTCGTCCAGCGGCGGATATCGCTGAAGAACTGTTTTCGGTTGATTTCGCCAAGGCGATACACCTTGGAAACATTCTCGACGGAAACTGAGAGCATAAGATAAGAGGTTTTAGACTAAGATGGGTACAGCGTCAGGTCCACCGCTCAGATGGTATCCGCCATGGTTTTCTCGGCACGGTTGAAGGAAATCAGGCCCACGACGAGGATCACAAGGGTGACGAACACACTCACAAGCCAGTGCCAAATTTCAACCTGACCCTGGCCCATCAAAGCGAAGCGAAAAGTTTCGACGATAGGCACCATGGGATTCAGGATGAGGATGTTTTGAATGGCCGGCGGGGCCATCGAGAGCGGGAAAATAATGCAACTCGCATACATCCACATCTGGAGCAGCGGCGGCACGGCCATTTGAAGATCACGAAACCGCGTGGTCAGCGAGGCTACCCAGCAACCGAGACCCAGGCCCAGCAACCCGGTCTGGAGGACTAAGAAAGGCAGGATTATGATACGGTAACTGAATTCGATCGGTGCCCCTCTCAAAAGGAAAAAGGCATAAAAAAAGAGGAAAATTCCGAACTGGATCAGGAACTGCCAAATACTGGACAATACTTGTGATATCGGGATGGTCAGGCGAGGAAAATAAACCTTCGTAAATAGCCCGCCGTTAGCTGTGAGAACGGTGGACGTTCTGCTGAAACAAGTGGAAAAATAGTACCAGATCAGAATGCCCGACATGAAAAACAGGAATGGCGGGATCTTGTCCGTTGGAACGCCGACAATATTCCCAAAAATGAACTGGTAGGCCACTGTGCTGATCAGTGGTTGGATGAAATACCAAAGAGGCCCCATGATAGTCTGACGGTGAGCAACGACCAGATCACGATGGATGTTGAGGTAGATCAGGTCGCGGTATTGCCAGATTTCGCGGAGAGGCAGGCTGAACAAGGGTTTGTCCGGCGTGACGATGGCCGTCCATTTCTGCTCGGGAGTGGTTGGATGTTGCATGTCTGTTTGTTGGATGATTGTGTTTGAGAAATTGGTGGATGGGCCCGTGTGGTGCCGGTCAAATCTCCTCGTTCGGAAACACCGGCAAGGCCTTTCCAGACTTCGCGTTCGCAATAAAGGTTTCTGAGAACTCCAGCGCCTCAGCGATCGCAGGTCCCATATCAAGATAACGGTAAGTGGCCAGACGGCCGAGGAACGAGACTCCAACTTTTTCGGGTGACGGGCGGCTGACTTCTCCGGCCATGGCACGGTAGCGCTTGACCAGAGTTTTGTCCGTCGCCAACCGCTTCGGGTAATAGGGAACGTCCTGCGGACCGGTCTCCTGGCTGTATTCACGGAAGACTGCGGTGCGATCGTGCTTCTCCCATGGCGCAAAATGTTTGTGCTCGTGAATCCGTGTCCATGGCACGGCCAGATCAGGATAGTTTACTACGGCATTTCCCTGAAAATCGGAAACCTCCGTCTTGATGCGCTCGAATGTCACCGTGCGGTACCCAAGCCGTCCCTCAGAGTGGCCGAAAAAGGCATCCAGCGGACCCGTGAAAACAACATGATCGAATGAAGAGGACAAGGAACCAAGCTCCAGCGGGTCGAGTCGGCACCCAAGCCGCACCGTGATCCCAGGGTGGTCGAGGATGTTGCGGATCAGCGACGTGTAGCCTTCAGAGGGGATGCCTTGGTAAGGTTTGTCATAGTAGTTGTCATCGTAGTTGAAACGAACCGGCAAGCGCTTCAACACCGAGGCCGGCAAGTCTCGCGGATCACATCCCCACTGCTTGATGGTGTAGCCTTTGAAGAAGGTCTCATACAGATCCCGGCCCAGCATTTTGAGTGCCTGCTCCTCGAAGTTGGCTGGCTCTATGATGCGCTGGTCTCCCTGCGAACGCAGGAACTCCCGCGCCTCGTCCGGACCCATTGAACACCCGAAAAACTGGTTAATGGTGAGGAGATTGATCGGCAGGGAAAACACCCCCCGAGCCGTGACCGCCTTCACACGATTGATAAATGGACGGAACTCCCCGAAGCGACGGACGTAAGCCCACACGCGTTGGTTGTCGGTGTTGAAAATGTGCGGCCCGTAACGATGAACCATAACATTCGTCTCCGCATCGCGCTCGGTATGGCAATTTCCTGCGATGTGGTTGCGTTCGTCCCGGATTTCGATCCGGCATTCGAGACTTTCCGCCAGCTGCCTCGCCAAAACCGCACCGGAAAACCCGGCACCGGCAATAAGAATCCTCAGGCTCATCCGGGCTGGCTGCCGCCATTGATCGTTCGCGGCGCTGCGAAACCAAATGGCAGATGTTGGGATGTGGTTTCCGCAGTCATGCGGGGTCTGCTACTTTGAGCGGGAGCCTCCAGTTGCCACCCCGGAATGTCCAATACGGTTGCAAGGCGAGAGCTAGCAACTCTGGAAATGGAAATCGTGAAAATCATAAAAGTGGATGTCAGGGGGACTCGAGGGCTCCTCAGGTTCCAGAACCCGCAACCTGGTCGAGACGCTGAAGGGCACTTTGCAAATTCGCCCGTGAGCGGCCGACGGCTTCTTCGCTGGCTTTCTTGACCGCCCATCTCATGTCTGTTGGCGGATTGCTTGAGCCTGTTGAATTTAGACACCAGTAACAACCGCAGATAAGTTCCTGGCATGCTTTTGCTACAAAGTTTGCGGAAGGCTTCAAGCCAGAGCCCGCGAGCTCCCTCCCCATGGGGTGCCAGCCACGGTTTTCCCTTCGCGATAAAATGCAAAATAACTGGTGCGTTGTGCATTTCTTCAAAACGCCAGTGATTCCAACTCCATGTTTCATCCAAAAACTTGACCCGCCCATGCATCAGATAGTTCAGAACAGTTTGATCGTAACTTTGCAGATGGCGGGATCCTTTTTCGCGAGCGAGGTTGAGGAATTTGTCAAACCCTGTCTTTGCCACAAATTCCTGTTCACTGCCATAACCCCCGAACAAAAGCAGGGGTCCTGGAGGTTCATCTTCGCCGAATCAAGCCAGGGACAATCGTCCTACAGCACACCGCAAATTAGAGCGGCTGCAATAAATTCCGAATCGAGAAAGCCTGCAAGTTCAGAAATATCCCGCAGAACGAGGAGATCACTATCCAAGTAAATAAATTTTTCCTCTTCCACAATTTCCGAAACGATCAGGCGGGTCTAGGCCAACTGATGAAGCCTGGGAGCATCCGGCAATGTTATTCGGAACGAATCGGCACGGATCAGGTCAATTTTGGCGGATGAATGAAAGCGACTAAGAAGCCTTACCAGCACCATGGCATGCTTGGCATTCAAACCGTCATGAATCACCGACACCAGCGGGCAGATCGATTTGGGGAAGAAAGCAACGGTGGAAGCGAGAGTCAGACAAAGCCCCGGAAAATAGGCATTGTCGCTGACGATTCTCAACACTTCCTTGTCCGGCTCACCCTTTTCGGGCTTCTTTGGCGATGTCACCTTTCCCACCGCAGACACCGCCTTATGACCCCCCACCATTTGAGACTGGACTCAACCGGGCAAGCTGCCGTCTTTGGTCATTCGCATGTTTTCGAAACCAATCGGCAAAAATTATTTTAACGTTTCCGCTTCCACACGCGGTCCGCTAGGGATGGCGGCCTTTACCGCACCAGGAATTTCATGATTCAGGACAGCATTTTGAGAGGTGTCCGGTGGCAA
>Ga0105046_10005178_pt1 | contig 20639 bp, 19 predicted proteins | sample MAT03_FD_78385 | JGI IMG/M metagenome (GOLD analysis project Ga0105046, IMG submission 78385) | Freshwater microbial communities from Lake Fryxell liftoff mats and glacier meltwater in Antarctica - MAT-03 (megahit assembly) | ecosystem: Environmental > Aquatic > Freshwater > Ice > Liftoff...
CGATGCGCCGCCTGCGCCGCGTTGGGGCAGGGGCGGCGACCAGCCTCCCGCATGAACTACCGTCACGCCTACCATGCCGGAAATTTCGCCGACGTCGTCAAGCACGCAGCACTGTCGCGGCTGATCGAATACCTGAAGCTCAAGGACAAGGCGTTTCGCGTTCTGGACACCCATGCCGGCATCGGCCTCTATGACCTGTCGTCGCCGGAGGCGCAGAAAACGGGCGAATGGCGTGACGGCATCGGCAGGCTGCTCGACGCGCAGCTGTCGCCCGAGGCCACGGCGCTGCTTGCGCCCTATCTGGACACCGTGAAGGTCGCCAATCCCGACGGCGGCATGAAAAGATACCCGGGGTCGCCGCTGATCGTGCGCCATCTGATGCGGTTGCAGGACCGTCTCACCGCGATCGAGCTTCATCCGCATGATTTTCAGCGGCTGAAAGCCCGTTTCGCCGGGGATTTCCAGGCGCGAATCATCCAGCTCGACGGCTGGCTGGCGCTCGGCGCGCACCTGCCGCCCAAGGAGAAGCGTGGGCTCGTGCTCATCGACCCGCCTTTCGAGCAGGCCGGCGAGTTCGACCGGCTGGCCGACGGACTGCGGCGCGCCCATCGCCGCTGGCCGGGCGGCATCTATGCGCTCTGGTATCCGATCAAGGATCGCGCCGCCGTCAGGGATTTTCGCAGGCGCCTGAGCGCGGCGGGCATCCCGAAAATCCTTGACATCGCGTTCGAGGTGCGTGCGCCGTCGCCGGAAGCCCGTTTCGACGGCAGCGGGCTGGTGGTGGTCAACCCGCCCTTCGTCTTCGAGCATGAGATGCGCGTCCTGCTGCCCGAGTTGAACAAGGCGCTGGCCGAGGACGAAAAGGCACACTGGTCCGTGGAATGGCTGGCGGGGGAGATCGCGCCGCTTGACCGCGACGGGCCTTGAACGGATGATAGGCGCCACTGCCGTGCCGCAGCCTGAAAGAGGCCCAAAGATGTTTCGCTTCGCCCGCCCCGTCCTCGCCGCGCTGCTCAGCCTTGCTTCCGTGGCCGGAGCGACGCCGTCGGTGCGCGCCGCCGATCTCGGCGCCTACAGCGACGATTCGGGTGTCTGCGCCGAGGGTTGGGTGCTCAGCCGCATCCGTGGCAACTTCAGCTATCAGGTTCAACACGTGCCGAACCTGCCCAACGTCGCCATCACCGATTTCCAGAACATACACGAGCATCGCTATCTTCCGGCACTTGGCGAGGAACGCCCGATCGGCCGGCGCTACTGCGGCGCGAAGGTGGTCCTGTCGGACGGCGACAGCCGCGACATCTGGTACCTGATCGAGGAAGGGCAGGGTTTTGCCTCGATCGGCAACAATGTCGAGTTCTGCGTGTCGGGCTTCGACCGCTGGTACGTCTACAACGGCCGCTGCCGGGTTCTGCGCTGATCCTCGCCATGCGGCGCATGGTTTGGCTGGCCGCCGCGCTGCTCGCGGCGGGCTGCGGCCAGGAAGCCGCCGAGGCGCCGGCCAGCGCCCCCAACACGTCTATTTTACAGACCGTTCCTACAGCGCCGCCCAGGTCAAATGTGCCGGAAGGCAAGGGCTTCGATTTCTACGTTCTGTCGCTGTCGTGGTCGCCCAGCTATTGCGAGGCGGAAGGCGAGGACGCCAATCGCCAGCAATGCGCCGCCGGGCGGCCCTACGCCTTCGTCGTGCACGGCCTGTGGCCGCAGTTCGATCGCGGCTATCCCGAGAATTGCCCGACCGACCAGCAGGACGTTTCCAGCGACACGCTTCGCTCGCTCTACGACCTGATGCCGTCGGCCGGGCTGATCCGCCATCAGTGGCGCAAGCACGGTTCCTGCTCGGGGCTTAGCCAGCGTGACTATTTCGAGGTGCTGCGCGCGGCGCGCGAGACGGTCAGCATTCCCCAGGAGTTCCGCCGTCTAGACAGCTACAAGACGCTCGACCCGGATGATGCCGAAGCAGCCTTCCTGAAGGCCAATCCGTCGCTGCCGGCGGCCGCCATCGCGGTGACCTGCGACAAGCGCTATCTCAGGGAGGTGCGCGTCTGCATGACCGCCGATCTGAAATTCCGTTCATGCCCGGAGATCGACCGCCGGGAATGCCGTCTGGGCAAGGTCGTCATGCCGCCGGTCAGGGGCGGCTAGGAGAAGATAGAGATGTCCAAGGTCTTTTGTTCGCCGGCCTCGCCCTACAGCGTCAAGGTTCGCATGGCCGGCGCCTATGCCGGCATCCCGCTGGACGCGGTCACGGTCGAGACATCCAACCCGACCGAGGAGTTCCTGCGGGCCAATCCGCTCGGCAAGATCCCGGTGCTGGTGACCGACGATGGCGAGACGATCTACGACAGCCGGGCGATCGTCCAGTTCCTCAACCGGCAGTCCGGCAACAAGCTGTTCCCGCGCAACCCGGCCAAGCGCACCGCCGCCGAGCGGCTGGAGGCTCTTGCCGACGGCATCTGCGACTGCGCGCTGGCCCATGTCTACGAGCGCCGTTCACGTCCCGAGGAGATCGTCCACCAGCCCTGGCTGGACAAGCAGTGGAGCAAGGTTGCCCGGGCGCTCGACTTTCTGAACGCGAGTCCGCCCAAGCTCGGACGCAAGATCCATGCGGGCCACATCGCGCTCAGGGCCGCGCTGGGATACCTGGAGCTGCGTTTTGCGGGCAAATGGGAAAAGGGCCGCGACAAGCTGCGCCGCTGGGCGGCACGTTTCGACGAGAAGTTCCCCGAGCTGAAGGCGATGCTGCCAAGCTAGAGCATCGGACCGAAAAGTGGAATCCGGTTTTCGGTTGTTCCGATGCTCAAGAATTTAGATCGTCCAAAAAAAATCGGGCGCCAAGGGCGCCCGGTCTGTCGTTTCGACTGATCGCTCGATCAGAACTTCATGCCGAGGCCGAAGGTGATGCGATTGCTGGTGTCGCTCACCTCGGCGGGGCCGCCGATCGTGTTGAATGTGTCGCTGCCGAAATCGGTGTAGCGATATTCGACGCGACCGAAGACGTTCTCGGTCACCATGATGTCGGCGCCTGCGCCGGCCGTCCAGCCGAGCATCGTGTTGTTGTCGCTCACGCCACCGCCAGAGACCTCGAGGTCCTTGGCCGCGCCACCCGCCGTCGCGTAGAGCAGGACCGTCGGCGACACGACATAGCCGAGACGGGCGCGGAGCGACCCTTCCAGACCGGAGTCGGAGGTGTAGCCGGAATTCGAGCCGTCTTCCCAGCTGTAGCCGATATCGGCTTCGGCGCCGGCCACGATGTTGCCGACCTGGTAGTTGTAGCCGCCGAACACGCCGGCCGCGAAGCCGTCGGTGCCGATCTCGTTGCCGAAGTTTTCCATGTCGGTATTGCCCGAGAAGCCATAGCCGACCGTGACACCGGCATAGGGGCCGGTCCAGGTGTTGAGCGGGGGCTCTTCCATCGGGGCCGCGGGCGCCGGCGGCTCTTCCATCACGGCGTCGGCGGCGTGGACGGGGATGGTGCCAACCAGGGCCAGCAGGCCGAGCGCTGCCGCGGTCGGGCGAGCAAATTCGAGTATGTTCTTCATTCTTGTTACTCCATGACCACTTCACGCGTGGTTCGTTACGTCGCGTTCGATGAGGCGTCGGTCCTAGGGCGGGAGGAACGGGCCGGCTGCCTTACAGTTCCGGAAAATGGTCGGGAAATGTGTCCCGAACGAACCTGAATTTGGGTCATTGGCCGGCGCGAATGAGGCTGAAGCTTGGCGTTGCTTTTGCGCAACAACTTGTGTCAGGAGCTTCCGGTTATCGGCAGGAAGTGCGCTTGGTACAAGGCGTTGCGGTCTCTATATGTGGCGTCGGCTGTTGCGCGAAATGACCTGCGTCGTGGCATTCCGGGGTCGTTCGGCCACAAAGCCGTCAAAGGAAATAACGAATTTTAATAAAAACGATCTGCCGCATGACCCAACGGCAACCCAATTTGGCCTCCAGCAAGGATCGATGATGTCTATGACCGCAAGGACGGCACTGGTCACGGGCGGCTCGCGGCGCATCGGCAAGGCCATCGTCGAAGACCTTGCTGCGCATGGCTTTGCCGTCGCCATTCATTGCAACACTTCGCGCGACGACGCCGATTCGCTGGCCGCCGGATTGACGCGCTCGGGCGCGCGGGTCGCGGTGGTGCAGGCCGACCTGACCGATGCCGCCGAGACGGAGGCGCTGGTCGCCAAGACAGTTGCCAGGCTTGGACCGCTCGGATTGCTCGTCAACAACGCCTCGATCTTCGCCGAAGATACGGTCGAGACTTTCGATCCCGAGGTTTCGGCGCGCCATTTCGCGATCCACGTCACCGCTCCCGTCCTGTTGACGAAGCGTTTCGCCGCCGCGCTGCCTCCTGGCTCCGAAGGCCTCGTGGTCAACATCGTCGACCAGCGGGTCTGGCGGCTGACGCCGCGCTACTTTTCCTACACCCTGTCCAAATCGGCACTGTGGACGGCGACGCGGACAATGGCGCAGGCGCTGGCGCCGGCGATCAGGGTGAATGCGATCGGCCCGGGTCCGACGCTTGCCAACGAGCGGCAGGATGTCAGTGACTTCGAGGCGCAGGTCGATGGCGTCATCCTGAAGCGCGGCCCCGAACTGTCCGAGTTCGGCGCGGCGGTCCGCTACCTCTGGGAGGCGCGCTCCGTGACCGGCCAGATGATCGCGCTCGACGGCGGCCAGCACCTTGCGTGGCAGACGCCTGACGTGACAGGCATCAAGGAATGAACCCGAACGGAAAGCCCGGCCAGGGCGACGAGACGGAAGCGGCGGACGACATCGCGGGCTTCATCGCCGGCGACGAGGCCGAGGACGACGACGTCGCCCTCGAAGAGGTCGAAGCCGCGCCGGCGCCCGGCCTCGACCTGCCGTTCACGGCCATCGATTGGGCCGCGCATGCCGGCGACGCCGACGGCATGGTCGGCGCCGAAGTCATCCAGACGCTGGTGAAACGCCTGCCCAACGCGCCCGGCGTCTACCGCATGATGAATGCGGCCGGCGACGTGCTCTATGTCGGCAAGGCGCGCAGCCTCAAGAAGCGCGTCACCAACTACGCGCAGGGACGCTTCCACACCAATCGCATCGGCCGGATGGTCCGCGAAACCGCGACGATGGAATTCGTCGTGACCCGCACCGAGATCGAGGCGCTTCTGCTCGAGGCCAACCTCATCAAGCGGCTGCGCCCCCGCTTCAACGTGCTGATGCGCGACGACAAGTCGTTCCCCTACATCGTGTTGACCGGCAACCACCCTTCGCCCGGCATCTTCAAGCATCGCGGCGCGCGCTCGCGAAAGGGCGATTATTTCGGACCCTTCGCCTCGGCCGGAGCGGTCGGGCGCACCATCAATTCGCTGCAGCGCGCCTTCCTGCTCAGGACCTGCACGGATTCGGTGTTCGACGCCCGCACGCGCCCCTGCCTGCTCTACCAGATCAAGCGCTGCTCGGGCCCCTGCACCGGCGAGATCTCCGCGCTGGACTATGCCGAACTCGTCGACGAGGCGAAGGCCTTCCTGTCGGGCCGCAGCCAGACGGTGAAGACCGAGATTTCGCGCCAGATGCAACATGCCGCCGAAGATCTCGATTTCGAACGCGCCGCCGTCTACCGCGACCGGCTGGCGGCGCTGTCGCACGTCCAGAGCCACCAGGGCATCAACCCGCAAGGGGTCGAGGAGGCGGATGTCTTCGCCATCCACCAGCACGGCGGCCAGGTCGGCATCCAGGTCTTCTTCTTCCGCACCGGGCAGAATTGGGGCAACCGTGCCTATTTCCCGAAGGCCGATCCAGCCCTGGAGGCCTCGGAGGTGCTGTCGTCCTTCCTGGCGCAGTTCTATGACGACAAGCCGTGTCCGCGCACGATCCTGCTGTCGCACAAGGTGGACGAACAGGAACTGCTGGAGCAGGCGCTCGCCACCAAGGCCGGGCACAGGGTGTCCATTTCGGTTCCGCAGCGCGGCGAGAAGAAGGACCTCGTCGAACACGCGCTGCAGAACGCCCGCGAGGCGCTTGGCCGCAGGCTCGCCGAAACGTCGACGCAGGCGCGGCTTCTCGTCGGATTTGCCGAGACGTTCGGCCTCGACAAGCCGCCCGCCCGCATCGAAGTCTACGACAACTCGCACATCATGGGCACCAATGCGGTCGGCGCCATGATCGTGTCGGGACCGGAAGGCTTCGTGAAGAACCAGTATCGCAAGTTCAACATCCGCTCGGCCGACATCACGCCCGGCGACGATTTCGGCATGATGCGCGAGGTCATGCAGCGCCGCTTCTCGCGGCTGATCAAGGAGCATGGCGAGACGCTTGCGGAAGCGGAGACCGACGCCGAACATGCAGCATTCCCCGCCTGGCCCGACGTCATCCTGATCGACGGCGGCCAGGGCCAGATGACCGCGGTGCGCGCCATCCTTGCCGAACTCGGCATCGAGGACCGCGTCGTGGCGATCGGCGTCGCCAAGGGGCAGGACCGCGAGGCCGGCCGCGAACGGTTTTTCGCCAGGGGCAAGGCGGCGTTCACGCTGCCGGTGCGCGATCCCGTGCTCTACTTCGTGCAGCGGCTGCGCGACGAGGCGCATCGTTTCGCCATCGGCTCGCACCGGGCGCGCCGCAAGAAGGAGATGGTGCGCAATCCCCTCGACGAGATCGCCGGCATAGGGCCCACGCGAAAGCGCGCGCTTCTGATGCACTTCGGCACCGCCAAGGCGGTCAGCAATGCCGCGATGGACGATTTGATGGCCGTGGATGGCATTTCCGAGTCGGTCGCACGCCTTGTTTACGGCCATTTCCACGAGAATTGATGGTTGGCCGAACGAATCGCGTGGCACCATCGAATTCGACCGGTTGCCCCCTACATGGCATTCTGATTTCAGTACGTTCGGAGAAAATTCGAAAAGACATGGCCAAGCGCGCATTCAACCTGCCGAATATGTTGACCTACGCGCGGATTCTCGCCGTGCCGCTTGTGGTCCTGTGCTTCTTTCTCGAGGGCAGGTTGCAATCGAGCGACTTCGCCCGCTGGTCGGCGCTGGTCATCTTCATCGCGGCGAGCATCACGGATTATCTCGACGGCTATCTGGCGCGCGCCTGGCAGCAGACCTCGAACATCGGCAAGATGCTCGACCCGATCGCCGACAAGCTGCTGGTCGCAACCTGCTTGCTGCTGCTCGCCGCCGACACCGACCGCACGATTGCCGGCTGGTCGCTGTGGGCCGCCATCATCATCCTCTGCCGCGAAATCCTGGTGTCGGGCCTGCGTGAATATCTCGCCGCGCTCAAGGTCAGCGTGCCGGTCACGCAGCTCGCCAAATGGAAGACCGCGATCCAGATGGTCGCCATCGGCGTGCTGCTCGCCGGACCGGCGCTCGACAAGATCATCCCCTACGCGACTGAGACCGGGATCGCACTGTTGTGGATTGCCGCGATCGTGACGCTGTACACCGGCTATGACTATTTCCGGGCCGGCGCCAAGCACATCATGGACGAATGATGTGACGAAGCTCGTCTACTTCGCCTGGGTCAGGGAGCGTATCGGCAAGTCGGAGGAAGACGTGGTCCTGCCGCCCGCCGTGGTGACGGTCGAGGATTTGCTTTTGTGGCTGAAGGCGCGCGGCGACGGATATGCCCATGCGCTGAGACACCCCGAGGTCATCCGCGTGGCGATCAACCAGGAGCACGTCGACCATGGCGTGAAGATCGCGGGCGCCGCCGAGATCGCGCTGTTCCCGCCAATGACGGGCGGCTGAGATCAGGAATTTCAGTCCATAAGCGTTTGCTGAAAGCCTTGTTTTGCAAGCGCTTCCGGCGCGGTCGTCTGCTCATGGTCTCTCCTGCTCACGGCATCATGCCGATCTCGGGCAGAAATTCCACTTATCCCGACTGTCCAGTTTTCCCGAGCCAGCTCTCTCGACCAGCCCAAGCCGCTTGCAGGCTTCCAACCTGTGAGTGCCTGCGATCAGGCCGAGACCGCCGTCCGTCTCGTTTTAGGCGCAGCGCTGTTGACGAGCCGCCCAACAGTTTGTCATTGATATCGGGCAATGGATGGATACCGTGACCTCGGCGTACTGCTGGGGGCGCGCGATCGAGGCGCAGTCTTTGTCTAAAGCTGCGCAAAGGACTGCAATGCCAGCCACTGCCCGTGTCTTGATCGTGGATGACAGCGCCTTGAGCCGTCGAAAGATGGCCATGGCCGTCAGGAACCTCGGGCACGAGTGGACGGAAATCGACAATGGCGAGGCCGCCCTCGATTTTCTGCGCGACAACGATGTGGATCTTGTCCTTCTCGATATCGTAATGCCGGGCCTCGATGGCTTCGGAGTGCTTGAGGCTATGTGCTCGGACACGCACCTGTCGGCAATCCCCGTTCTGGTCATTTCAGGGATGGACGGCGACATGGACAGTGTCGCACGCGCGATTGAACTGGGTGCAACTGACTTTCTGCCGAAGAGCTTCAGTGCGACCATCTTCCGTGCGCGTGTAGAGGCCTGCATCGAGAAAAAGCGGTTGCGCGATGCAGAACTCGACTACCTTGCGCAGGTCGAGCGCATCTCCTCTGCCGCGGCGATGATAGAGGAAAAGGCCTTCCACCCCAAGAACCTCGGCCTGGAAGCGGTTGCAGAGCGCGCCGACTCGGTCGGGCGTCTGGCGCGGGTCTTTTCGGAAATGGCGCTTCAGGTGTACGATCGCGAACGCGCGCTCATCCGGCGCGTGAGGACGTCGCAGGGCTTCGTGCTGCTTATCCTGGCAGGTGTCATTGGCGGCCTGATGGCTCCCATGTCCGCCTTGCTGTTCCAGGAAATACCGATGGCCACCGGTCTGTCCTTCTGGGGCGACCTTCTTCCCGGCATCCTGTGCATTGGCTACGCAGCGCTGCGGGGCAAGATGGGGACTCTGACACGTCAGACATTTGCCTTTCTCTTTGTTTGGGCCGTGCTGAACGTGTTCGGATCAATTATTCTGTTCGAGGCAGCGGGGCGGGTCAGCGGCATCATCCTTTCCATCGTTCTGGCGTTTCAGGGTTTGTGCGTCTTCCTCTTCGCTGCCGTCCTTCGCATGGAGGAAGCGTCCTGGCGACGCTTCATGGGCTTGCTCATCGGGCTTGCCGGTGCCGTGGTCCTGATTGCGGTGCGCGACATCGACGATGGAATGAACGCGTCACTCTGGGTGCTTGTCGCCATCTCGATCCCGGTCATCTGGGCTGCGACGGACATCGTGATCGCGGCACGCGAACCCCAAAGCACAATGAGCCCCGTCGGCGGATTGGGCGTGATGTATCTGCTGTCTGCGGCGCTGACGCTGCCCATCGCCTTGGCGCAGGGGCAGCTCTTTGCGCTGTCACCCGCACTTGGGCCGGCCTTCTGGCTCATCCTTGCCAACTCGCTTGTCGATACCTTCAATTATGTTTTCTACCTGTTGCTGGTGCTCGTTGCGGGGGCGGTTTTCGCCAGCCAGACCGCCTATGTCACGACGCTGGCCGGCATCTTCTTCAGCATGCTCCTGTTGGGCGAACATATGACCAGCGGCGCGTGGATCGCGCTCGCCTTCATCTTCGCGGGGCTGCTGGTGGTCGGACCGAAGAGCGAGGCCGCCGATGTCGAAATCCAGTTTGTCCCAATGTCGCGTCGCAAGGGCTGGTTGCGGCAATTCGTCCTGCCCCCGGCCAACCCGCCTTCACAGGATGAGGGTCCCGCTCAACGTCCGAAGGGCGGCGAACCCCGCCGCGTACCGGCAGGGGCGCCGGACATCTCGGCCCAGACCAGGGCGGAACAGCGGTTGGCCCGACTGATCGACGGCGCGCGCGTGGGAACCTGGGAACATGACATGCGCACCGGGTTGACCGAGATCAGTGAACGCTGGGCCGAAATCCTTGGATACAGGGCAGCCGATCTGAACCCGCTTACGTTCGAACGGTGGGTCGAACTCGTGCATCCCGACGATATAGACCTGCTGAACCAGCAGGAGGCCAAGGCCTTCGCCGCCGGTCAATGGCAGATCGAAACCGAAATCCGACTGCGCCACCGGAACGGCCATTGGGTCTGGATCCTGACCCGCACCCAGGTGACCGAATGGGACGCGTACCGCAAGCCGGTCAAGACCAGTGGCGTGAACCTCGACATCACCGCCGCCAAGGCGATGGAGTCAGCCCTTGCCCGTGAACGCGACACGCTGGCGCGGATCATGGAAACCTCGGTTTCCGGAATCATCGCGGTGGACCGCATGGGTCGGACGGTCTTTGCCAACGCCGGGGCGGAGCGGGTGATAGGGCGGCCTGTCCAGGCGGGGGCTTCACTGCCCGAACTTCTGGCTGCAGGTGAGATGTCGGACCTCGGCGGCAACTCCGTACCTTCAGAGGATTTTCCGGTCAGCCGCGCTTTGTCCGGCCAGACCATCCAGCAAGATCAACGCCTCGCGATCCGCTGGCCCGACGGGACACGCCGTGTCCTGTCGGTCAACGCCGCACCGCTTTCGGCCTCGGGCACCGATCTGGCAGTCGTCCTGGCCCTGACCGACATCACCGACTCGGTCGAGAGTGAAGATCGCCTTCGCGCCGCCATGGCCGCGGCCGAGGCCGCCAACCAGGCCAAATCGCATTTCCTCGCGACGATGAGCCATGAGATCCGCACGCCGATGAACGGCATCATAGGCATGACGCAACTGCTATCTGCCACAAAACTCGACACCGAGCAGCGCGAGTATTGCAGCACCATTGCCCAAAGCTCTGACTCGCTGCTGTCGGTCATCAACGACATCCTCGACTTCTCGAAGATCGAGGCCGGTGCCCTCGATATCGATCGCATCCCGTTCGACCTTTTCTCCACGGTCGAAGGAACGCTCGACGTGATCAGCCTGCGGGCGGCCGAAAAGGGGCTCGAGCTGATCTACTGGATCGATCCGGCCTTGCCGCGAAAGGTCGTAGGGGATGCCTTGCGTTTGCGGCAAGTTATCCTGAACCTGACGAACAACGCGGTGAAGTTCACCGAAAAAGGCGAGGTTTTTCTGCGGGTGTCCCTGCTCGAACGGTCGGGTCCGGAGCATCTGACTTTGCGTTTCCAGATCATCGACACCGGCATCGGCATCCCTGAGGACGGGCTGGACCGCCTGTTCAAATCGTTCAGCCAGGTCGATGCGTCCACCACCCGAAGATATGGCGGGACGGGGCTGGGACTGGCAATCTCCAAGCGGCTGGTCGAGTTGATGGGCGGATCGATCGCCGTACGCTCGACTGTCGGCAGCGGCACCGAGTTTTCCTTCGATCTTTCCGTGGATCTGGCCGATGACCCCCAGTCCTCCGAAACCGCCCCCAAGGCAGTTGCCGAGATCCAGGGTCGAACGGCGATGATCGTGGACGACAATGCCACCAATCTTCGGGTTCTCGAACTGCATCTGCGAAGCTTCGGGATGTCATCGATCGAGGCGCGGGATGCAGAGGACGCCCTGCACAAGCTTTCCGCTGGGTCGCGGCCCGACATCGTCATACTGGACATGCAGATGCCGGGAACGGACGGCATCGAGCTTGCGCGCAGGATCCGTGCGCTGCCGCAGGGTCGTTCGGTTCCCTTGGTCCTGTTCAGTTCGCAGCATGTCACGCGGTCACAGATCGGCGGCATGGAAGGAGCCGACGCGTTTTCCGGCTTTCTGGTAAAGCCGATCAAGCCTTCGTCGCTTCTGGAGGTGCTCGGATCTTGCTTGCGGTCCGAACTTCCCGCAATCGAGCTCATAAGCGCGCCGACGGCCTCGCGACTTGATGTGCGCCTCGCAGAGGAGATTCCGTTGCACATACTGGTCGTGGATGATCACCCCACCAATCGAAAGTTCTGTGCCGCGGCCTTGCGAAAGCTTGGCTTCGACCCGGTCCTCGCCTCAAGCGGCGAAGAAGCCATCGAGGCCGTCGCCCTGTCAGCCTTTGACACCATCCTCATGGACATCGAGATGCCTGACATGGACGGGCTCGAGGCAGCCGAGAGGATCAGGGCGCGGCGTGCAGCGGATGACAGTCCCTACATAATCGCCCTGACCGCCAATGCGATTGCCGGCGACAGGGAGAAGTACCTGCGTGCCGGCATGGATGACTATGTCAGCAAGCCGATCGAGATCGCCGAGCTTGTCCGGGCGCTGCGCGCCGCTGCCGCATCTCGGCAGGCCACAGTCCGTCCGTCAGTGGTATGACATGGGTCTGACCCTCGAAGCCATTGAAAGGATTCGTGACGCCGTCGGCGATGACGACCTTGTCATCGCGGACATCCTGCAGAGTTTCGTAGACGAAGTGGACGGTCTTGCAAGCCAGTTGACCGACGCCGTCGCTACAGATGATCTGAAAGCGATGCATCGCATCGCACATACGCTCAAATCCGCCTGTCGCGATCTGGGTGACGAGGCGACGGCTGACCTCTGCGCAAAACTGGAAGGCGATGCACGCGCGGGCGAGGTTGTCGAGGCTGGATCGGCGGCTGCGCTGATTGGGGGCGAGCTCCGCGCGCTGAAGTCCGAAGTTATTGCCTATATCGCCTCCAAGCAGGAGAGTTCCGGACTGCAGTAAGATGGGCGGTGGCCGTCATTGGCGGCCCTTGCGCCATCCTGCAAGACGCCCGTGCCGTCCAGCGGATGATGTCGAATTCTGCCGGGAAATCTGCCTTTGCAAAGGTCCGCTTTCCGCCCTTTCTGTTGGTTGCCGCCACATCCTGCTGGACTTGGTTCGCCCCGCAAGCGGTAGTCGGGTCGTGCGACGCGGAGAAACCGCTCGGTACCGCCGCCCGGGCCTCCGGGCTTTGCCTAGTGGAAGGGTCGGAATGAATCCTGCCCGAACCAGGAGCCCGATTGTGGCGAAGAAAACTATCATCACGTCCGACAGCGCCGAATCCACCAGAGTGCCGCCCACAGCGACATTCCACCCGACCCGATCGAGCAACGCCCGCACGATCCTTCGCTTCCGGCTCTCTAGGATCGCCATTGTCGCAAGCCAAGCTGTCAGAATAGCGATGACGCCGGCACCGCACGCGACGCGCAGTCAAGAAATTCAATCCCCGTTCATGCAGCCATGCGGCAGCGTGACAACGATGCGGCGTCACGACATGCCGCACACTGCGCACGAAGCCGGGCTCGGATATCTAGCTTGTGTCGCATGAAGCAGGCTGAAATCAGCCCCTGTCTGGAAACTGGCCGGGCTTTTCTTTTTGTGCAGCGAGGCCCTATCATTCACTCAGGTACGCCGAGGTTTATTCGACGCACATTCGGCGGGAAGAAATGAAATGTTGATTTTAGGGAATGTTATTGGGCAATTCCCGCCAATGACGGGCGGCTGACAGCCATGACCACTGGCATGACGGTCCCGGTCGCGCCGGTCGTGCGCATACAGGCCGCCGATTTCGACATTGGCGCCGAAATCGAACGACTGCGCCAGGCCAGTTCCGACATCGGTGCCGTGGTCACATTCTCGGGCATCTGCCGCGACGAGGCGGGCACGCTCGCGGCCCTCGAACTCGAACACTATCCGGGAATGGCCGAGGCCGAGATCGCGCGCATTGCCGCGCAGGCCATCGAGCGCTGGCCGCTCGCCGGGCTTGTCGCGATCCACCGTTTCGGGCGGGTGAGGCCCGGCGACAACATCGTGCTGGTGGTCGCGGCCTCGAAGCACCGCCGCGCGGCCTTCGAGGCGGCCGAATTCATGATGGACTACCTGAAGTCGAGCGCGCCGTTCTGGAAACGCGAGCATCGCCTCGATGGCATCGAGGGCGACTGGGTGTCCGCCAGGGAGAGCGACGGCGAGGCCACCGAACGCTGGAAGAAGTAGCCCGCGAGTTCGCTGTCGTGGCTTCAGTCGAGGTCGTCATTCCGGGGCCGCGCAGCGAAACCCGGAATGACGAAGACTTTAGGGCCTCTCCAAAAATACCCCCCCACCTCACCGCGCCAGCCACGGAACGGACTCAATCCTCAACAAACCTCGCCGCCACTGCGAGGAGTTAGCCTTATGCTCGGAAAATTTGCTGAACTGATCCTGTTCGGATTTGCCCCGATGATGCTCGGGGCGCTCTTCATGCCCGGCGCGGTCGCCGCCGAGGAGATTACCCTCACGGGCGAGGTCGCCTACCGCGAGCGCATTGCGTTGCCGCCAAACGCCCTGCTGACGGTGCGGCTGACCGACGTATCGCTGGCCGACGCACCGGGCGCGGTGGTCGCCGAACAGAAGATCGAGCCGGCCGGCCAGGTGCCCATCAAGTTCGAGCTGAGATACGATCCGGCCGTCGTGCAACCGAAGATGAACTATGCGCTGCAGGCGCGCATCACCGTCGATGACCAGCTCTGGTTCACCACCGACCAGCGCTATGCCGTCGACCCGCTGAAGCCCGAGCCGGCAAAGCTGTTGCTGAAAATGGTCAGGCAGGATTCTCGCGCCCCATCGCTGTTCGACACAATCTGGGTCGCCGAGGACATCGACGGCAAAGGCGTCATCGACAATGCGCAATCGACCTTCAGCGTCAGCGCCGACGGCAAGGTCACCGGAAGCAGCGGGTGCAACCGCTATTTCGCGCAGGCGGAAGTCGAGGGCGACCGGATCAAGATCGGCAAGGCCGGCGCGACCATGATGGCATGCCCCGAAGCGCTCATGGACCAGGAGCGGAAGCTGTTCGACGCGCTGGAGAAAGCGGCCTCATTCCGGATCGACGACAGCGGCAAGCTTTTCCTCGTCGACGCCGAGGGAGTCGACATCGTGCGCTTTGCCGCGGGATGATTTTCCGCGAATGCGGCGGTCAACAAGAAGCCGGCGTCGAGCGCCGGCTTCTTTGGTTTCGGATCGGCCGCTTGACGCGACTGTCGGACTCAATCTCTCAGCCGACCACTTCGGTGTCGGAGAACCAGTACTTGATCTCCTGCGCGGCGGTCTCGGGCGCATCCGAGCCGTGCACGGAGTTTTCGCCGATCGACAGCGCATGCACCTTGCGGATGGTGCCCGCGTCGGCATTGGCCGGGTTGGTCGCGCCCATCACTTCGCGGTTCTTCAGGATGGCGTTCTCGCCCTCCAGAACCTGCACGACGGTCGGGCCCGACGTCATCGTCTCGACCAGTTCACCGAAGAACGGGCGCTCCTTGTGGACGGCGTAGAAGCCTTCGGCCTCGCGCTTGCTCATCCAGACGCGCTTCGAAGCCACGACCCGCAGGCCCGCGTCTTCGAGCATCTTCGTGATCGCGCCGGTAAGGTTGCGCCGCGTCGCGTCCGGCTTGATCATCGAGAAGGTGCGTTCGATCGCCATTTTTGGTTCCTGCGTGGGTTGGAAGGTGGCGGCTCTATACAGGCCGCCGCCACCCTTGCCAAGCTGTTCAGGCGGCGGCGACGCTTCGCCCCAGACCGTCATGGAGGTCGAGCAGCCGACCGAACCACGCGGATACAACGTCGTCGTCATCCAGCACCTTGAAGGGTGACATCACGCGCACCCACTGAAACGCTCCGAACACCACATAGTCGGGATAGAGCGGCGTCTTGCCGCCGATGAAGGGCTGGTAGGTCAGCATGTTGCGCAGCGGCTCGAGCGAGGCGCGAAACGCCGCCAGGCCGTCCTCACGCCGCGCGGAGACGTCCTCGATGCGCTTTCCGTAGCGTTTCTCGCGGCTGTCGCGGAAATAGGCCTGGTCCGGCGGGGCGAGGCGATCGTGGATGTCGGTCAGGGCCGCCGCCCCGAGATAGGGATGCATGGTGAGCAGCGTCCAGCGTTCGATGAAGCGCGCCATCGCCCTGCCGCCTTCGCCGCCGAACAGCGTTGGGAGGTCCGGATACGCGTCGTCGAGGTAAAGCGCGATCTCGAAGGAATCGGCCACCACCTTGTCGCCGTCGCGTATCACCGGCACTGTCTTCGACAGGCCGCCCTCGACAGACGGCACGGAGGTGAACGGCGTCGGTACGCGCCGGTAGTCGAGACCCTTGTGGGCGAGGCACATCGTCGCCTTCCAGCAATGCGAGCTGAACGGGCGGGATGCGTCTTCGCCGACGAGGTCGTAGAGCATGATTGTCATTGGCGGCGTCTTTCGTTGCGTCCATCTGGAGCCTAAGACATGCTCGGAGCGAACTATAGCGACCGCAGCCCTGGAGGGAAGGTCCTTGAAGCAACATTTCATGATGTTTGCGGCGTACAATGCCTGGGCCAACGCGCGCATCTATGACGTGGCTTCCAGTCTGACCAAGGAACAATTCGCGCGCGACGTCGGGGCCTTCTTCAAGTCGATGCGCGGCACGCTGAACCACCTGCTTGTCACCGACCGGATCTGGATGCGGCGCTTTACGGGCGAGGGGGACGCGCCGGCCGCGCTCGACACCATCCTCTATATCGACTTCCACAAGTTGCGGGCCGCGCGCGACGCGGAGGACAAGAGGATAGTCGACTGGATCGGTTCGCTGAGCGAAGATGCGTTCGCCGGGCGCTTCACCTATATGACAGTCACCGACATGCGCACCGTGTCGCAGCGGCTTGCGCCGGCGCTGGCCCACCTTTTCAACCACCAGACCCATCACCGGGGCCAGGCTCATACGATCCTCACCGTGCTCGGCAGGGAAGCCCCGTCGCTCGACCTGATCTATTTCCAGCGCACCGAGGAAGGCCGCGCCTTCGCCTGAGGCGTCACGCCGCCGCCGGAAGGTCTTGCGGTCGGCGTCGCGCCGGTGCAAAAGCCCCCGGCCATGCTTATCATAAACGACCTTTCACTCCGCATTGCCGGACGCCTTCTGCTTGACCATGCCTCGCTGACGTTGCCTGCCGGCACGAAGGCGGGCCTGATCGGCCGCAACGGCACCGGCAAGACCACGCTGTTTCGCGCCATCACCGGCGAGTTTTCGTCTGAGAGCGGCTCGATCAGCCTGCCCAGGAGCACCCGCATCGGCCAGGTCGCACAGGAAGCGCCGGGCACCGAGGAGCCGCTCATCGACATCGTGCTCAAGGCCGACGTCGAACGCACCGCGCTGCTTGCCGAGGAGCAGACCACCGCCGACCCCAACCGAATCGGCGAAATCCACATGCGGCTTGCCGACATCGACGCGCATTCCGCGGAGTCCCGCGCCGCCACCATCCTGGCTGGCCTCGGCTTCGACGACGAGGCGCAGCGGCGTCCCGCCTCGTCCTTCTCGGGCGGCTGGCGCATGCGCGTGGCGCTGGCGGCCGTGCTGTTTTCCGAGCCCGATCTGCTGCTGCTCGACGAACCGACCAACTACCTCGACCTCGAGGGCACGCTGTGGCTGGAGAACTATGTCGGCAAGTACCCGCACACGGTGCTGCTGATCTCGCACGACCGCGACCTGCTCAACCGCGCGGTCAACTCGATCGTGCATCTCGACAAGCAGAAGCTGACCTTCTGGCGCGGCGGCTACGACCAGTTCGAGCGCCAGCTCGCCGAACAGCGCGAGCTTCAGGAAAAGGGCCGCGTCAAGCAGGAGCATGCCCGCAAGCACCTGCAGTCCTTCGTCGACCGTTTCCGCGCCAAGGCCTCCAAGGCCCGCCAGGCGCAGTCGCGCATCAAGGCGCTGGAGAAGATGAAGCCGATCGCCGCGCTCGTCGACGACACGGTGCGGCCGTTCTCGTTTCCGGAGCCGATCAAGACGGTGGCGTCGCCGATCGTCGCCCTTTCGGGCGTCGATGTCGGCTATACCTCAGGCAAGCCGATCCTGAAGAAGATGACGCTGAGGATAGACGCCGACGACCGCATCGCGCTGCTCGGCGCCAACGGCAACGGCAAGTCGACCTTCGCCAAGCTGCTCGCCGGTAGGCTGAAGCAGGAGACCGGCACGATGACGGTGGCGCCCGGTCTCAAGGTCGCGATCTTCGCGCAGCACCAGCTCGACGACCTCAGGCCCGAGGAAAATGCCTACGAGCATGTCCGCAGGCTGATGCCCGAGGCGCCGGAATCGAAGGTGCGGGCGCGCGTCGCGCAGTTCGGCCTCGCCACCGCCAAGATGAACACCGCCGCCAAGGATCTCTCGGGCGGCGAGAAGGCGCGGCTGCTCATGGGCCTCGCTGCCTTCGACGGCCCCAACCTCTTCATCCTCGACGAGCCGACCAACCATCTCGACATCGATTCCAGAGAGTCGCTGATCCATGCGCTGAACGATTTTCCTGGAGCCGTCATCCTGATCTCGCATGACCGCCATCTGCTCGAGGCGACCGCCGACCGGCTGTGGCTCGTCAAGGACGGCACCGTGAACCCCTATGACGGCGACCTCGAGGACTACAAGACGCTGGTGACCGGCGTCTCCGGCGACCGCCGCGAGCGGCGCGAGGCCGACAAGGCGTCCAAGGCCGACCGCCGCCGCGAGTCCGCCGCCCGCCGCGCCGCCGCCGAACCTCTGGCCAAGGAGATCCGCGCCACCGAGGCGCTGATGGACCGGCTGCGCAAGCGCGTCGACCAGATCGAGGACCAGCTCGCCGACCCCGCGCTCTACGAGAAGGACCCGGTCGGGGCGACCCGGCTCGCCAAGGAGCGCTCGGACCTCGGCTCGCAACTCTCGCGCCACGAGGAGAAGTGGCTGGAGATGTCGTCGGAATACGAGACGGCGACGGCGGAGTAGCTTTCTCCCCGGCAGGGCAGAGGGGGCGCTGTCACGCTGCCGTTCCAGAACCTGGGTTCCTCTCCCCCGTCGAACGGGGGAGAGGTGGCACGCGAAGCGTGACGGAGTGGGGGTCTCTACGACATTCGCGCAGATGGGCGGCTGGCAGAAAGGCCACCGCAGCTGAAGCGACTGATCTCCCCCCTTGAGGGGGAGATGCCCGGCAGGGCAGAGGGGGGCGCCTCTCTCTATGGTCTAAGGTTTTGGTTCCAGCGAACGCCGGGACGCTGCGCAGCAGCGGGGACCCGGCCGGGCTCGAAGGGCCGGTGAGGGGGTCTTCCTTTTGGCGCCGTACCCTTCCCCCTCACCGTCTCGGCCCTTCGCAAGCTCAGGACCGATCCACCTCTCCCCCATTTCATGGGGGCGAGGAACCCACATCCTGAAACGTCCCGACTGCCGCGACCTCCGCGATTGGCGTCTCCTCTCCCCCATTTCATGGGGGCGAGGAAGACCACATCCTGAAACGTCCCGACTGCCGCGACCCCTGCCATTGGCGTCTCCTCTCCCCCGTCGAACGGGGGAGAGGAACCCACATCCTGAAACGTCCCGACTGCCGAGACCTCCGCGATTGGCGTCTCCTCTCCCCCGTCGAACGGGGGAGAGGTGGCACGCGAAGCGTGACGGAGTGGGGGTCGACCCTCCATCCACAGGCCCACCTTCCCCCTCATCCCCCGCTCGGCTACCATCCCCGCATGCAACTCGACGCCTTCAAAGCCTCCCTGACCCACCCCGAACCCCCACCAAACCTCTCGCTCGCCTTGCAGGCGCTGTGGTGGGACGCCAGGGGCGACTGGCACAAGGCGCACGAGCGCGCGCAGGAGCGCGACGACGCAGCCGGCGCGCATGTCCATGCCTATCTGCATCGCAAGGAAGGCGACCGGTCGAACGCCGAATACTGGTACCGCCGCGCCCGCGCCACTCCGTCGGCCCTGACGCTCGACGCGGAATGGGAAGAGCTGGTGCGGACGTTTTTGGAGCAGGGTTGAAACTGCCGATCTCCCCTCATCCTGAGCTTGTCGAAGGGGACCCGGCCGGGCCCGGCAGGGCAGAGGGGGCGGTGCCGCAGGGCTCGGCGTTTCAGAACTTGGGTTCCTCGCCCCCACAACGTGGGGGAGAGGTGGATCGGTCCGCAGGACCGAGACGGTGAGGGGGTCTTTCTTATGCGACAGCCCGCCCATGGGGAGATGCCCGGCAGGGCAGAGGGGGGCGCTGTCCCGCAGCCGCTAAATGGTTGCCCCTTGAACGACGCCCAACCCGCCGGCAAAATCGATCCAGACAACCGAGGTCGCCATGAGTGCTCACCTAACGACAGCCATCAGGATCGGTGAAGCGGCCAGGGGGATTCTGAACAAAACCAAACGCTTCCCGGCGTCAGAAGATCTGAGCGAACACGAACACGTCGGGGTTGAACCGATGCTTTTGGCGCTGGCGATGGAACTGGCACTGAAGGCGTGGTTCGTATTCGACTACAACGACCCCAAAGCTCCTTGGTCGCATGACCTGATCAAACTATTTGAAAAGCTGAAGCCTGAGAGTCAGGAGAAACTCGACCTGGAATTCAAGGCGTCGGTCGCGCCATACCACCCCGACTGGCTCCACATCGATTACAGCATCCGTGACATACTTCATCAACACAAAGACGCCTTCGTAGATTGGCGTTATCTGCACGAGCGAAAGCGCATGAAGTTCGATCAAGGTGCGTTTGAGGCCACGTTGGAAATGGTGCTGCGGGAGTTTGAGAAGCGATATCGGGATGTACCCGTACAGACGCTGTGGCCGTCCTGAAGCTGCTTATTCCCTCATCCGGCGCTTGTCGAAGGGGTTGAGGGGGAGATTCCCGGCAGGTTGGGGGCGGGGCCGACCTGCCGCGCACCGGAGACCTGCCAAAAGCCGGTGCGATGGGGCTATTACTGGTTGCACAGTTTCGTTACGATGATGCGTAAGCCAACGAATTAACGTAATTGCTCACCCCCCTGTTTCAGGGGAGTTCGCTTGTCGGCGCGGCGAGCGATTTTGACAAATGACGGTGGGGCTGATTCAAGCTGTGGATGAATCGTGAAGCGGTTGAATCGCTCGA
>Ga0105046_10005179_pt1 | contig 20636 bp, 18 predicted proteins | sample MAT03_FD_78385 | JGI IMG/M metagenome (GOLD analysis project Ga0105046, IMG submission 78385) | Freshwater microbial communities from Lake Fryxell liftoff mats and glacier meltwater in Antarctica - MAT-03 (megahit assembly) | ecosystem: Environmental > Aquatic > Freshwater > Ice > Liftoff...
ACCGTCTGCTCGAACGGCTCTGCGATCGATCTCTTCACGCAACTCGGTGGTGCGCCGGATGCCGGTGGCGCTTGGAGCGGTCCGAGTCCGGTGGTCGGCGGCAACTACGATCCTACGACGATGTTAGCCGGTGATTATGTCTACACCCTGTCGGCAACACCTCCCTGTGTGTCGGCATCCGCTGCGGTAAGCGTGACGCTTGAAGTGGCTCCGGACGCAGGGTCGCCCGGTTCGATCGAACTCTGCGCTGGTGCTGATATCGTGGATCTGATCACCGTGCTGGGCGGAAACCCACAAGCGGGCGGTACCTGGATGGATCCGTTCGGCGTTGCATTCGATGGTTCGTTCGATCCAGGCTCCGATCCTGCGGGCATCCACACCTACACAGTTGCAGGGATCGTTTGTTCGAACGCGAGCGCTACGGCAACGGTCAGCTTGCTTCCGGGACCCGATGCCGGTGGCGACAACAACGTTGCGTTCTGCAACACCTCGGCCGCCTTCGATCTGGCGACGCAGCTCATGGGCACTCCCGAACCCGGTGGCGTGTGGACCGATGAACTGGGCAACGTGGTCGCTTCCATTTTCGATCCCGCCACCATGGCCTCCGGCGACTTCACCTACACCGTGAACGGTTCCGGAAGTTGCCCCGATGACAGCGCCATTCTGGTGATGACGGTACACATCGCGCCCCAGGCCGGTGCGAGCGGAGAGCTGGTGCTGTGCGGCAGTTCCGCTGCGGTATCGCTCTTCGATGGGCTGAGCGGCACATTGGACATCGGGGGCACATGGACCGATCCATCCAATGCCGCCCATGCCTCCATTTTCGATCCCTCGATCGATGTGCCGGGCATCTACACGTACACCGTTACCGGTGATGCTCCCTGCCTGTCAGCGGTGGCAGCGGTCAATGTGCTGGTGGATCCGACACCCAATGCAGGTGAAGACGGCGCGGCGATATACTGCAATACCAACGCGCCTGTCGCGCTGCTCTCTGTTCTCGGCGGAGCGCCGCAACCCAACGGCATCTGGTTGGGTCCCGGCGGCGCACCTTCCAACGGCATATTCACCCCGGCCAACAGCGTACCGGGCGACTACACCTACACGATCACGGGCATCGCGCCCTGCGGAACCGACCAGGCCACGGTGACCATCTCCGTCAATCCGGCAGTCAATGCGGGCACAGGTGTCGCCATCTCCCTATGTGTGCAGGATCCCCAAGTGGATCTGTTCGCGCTCCTCGGCGGTCAGCCTGATGCGAATGGAACATGGACGGCACCCGATGGAACAATCACCGACGCCACCTTCGATCCATCCCAGGACGAGCCCGGCGCATACGTCTACAGTGTAACGGCTCTTGCACCCTGCGCGACGGCGATGGCCACCGTGGTGGTCACGGTGATCCAACTTCCGGTCGCCACGATCCTTGCGGAGACCAACGGTTCGTGCGTGCCTGCCGAGGTCACGTTGTCCAGCGGATACACGGGTCAGGGGAGTTGCACGTGGCTCTTGGGCAATGGAGAAGTGGTGCAGGATTGTGGGCCCATCACGGCGACGTACGGCACACCGGGCAGCTACGACATCACACTGATCATCGATGCGGGAACTGGATGCGGTGCGGATACCCTCATCGCCGAGGATGCGGTGAACGTCTTCACCCAGCCTGTCGCCGGATTCGACATCCTGCCTGAGTTCGTGAACACACTGGATCCGGTGGTCTACCTGAACAACACATCGTTCGGTGCCATGTCTTATGCGTGGGATATCGCTGGCCTGGCGAGTTCAACGGAGATGGACGTGCGCTATGAGTTCCCGGCCGAGTTGGGTGATGAGTACATCGTATGCCTGATCGCCATAGCCTCTGCCGGCTGTACCGATACCATCTGCAAGGTGGTCACAGTGGAAGATGGCATGAACGTGAGTGTGCCCAACTCGTTCACCCCGGACGGCAACGGGGTCAACGATACGTTCATGCCGATCACCCTGGGCATCGACGCGCACTACTACAGCTTCGAGGTCTTCGATCGCTGGGGCCTGCGCATCTTCAGCACCAGCGATCCGGCGGCGTTCTGGGATGGCCGCACGGCCGATGGGACGGAAGCACCGATCGATGTCTACGTCTGGAAGCTCGTGGTGAAGGACGCCTACTCCGGCGATCGATCGGACCGTATCGGGCACGTGAGCCTGCTGCGCTGATCGGCGACCACGTCCCATCTATCTTTGAAACCGCCTGCCCGAACGTGGGCATCTGATCCCAGAGCTTTGCCCGAGCGCCTCGTCATCATCCCCACATACAACGAAAAGGAGAACATTCAGGACATCCTGTCCCATGTCCTCCGGCTGTCGCCCGCGTTCGATGTGCTGGTGGTGGATGACAACTCACCGGATGGGACCGCCGGGATGGTGAAGAGTGTGCAGGCTGACAACCCAGGGCGTGTACATCTGTTGGAACGCGCCGGCAAGCAGGGTTTGGGAACGGCTTACATCGCGGGCTTCAGATGGGCCCTCGCGCAGCGGTACGACTTCATCTTCGAAATGGACGCCGACTTCTCGCACAACCCCGATGACCTCGTGCGTTTGTTCGATGCCTGCGCAAAAGGAGCGGACATGAGCGTGGGCTCGCGCTATGTGAAGGGCGGCCAGGTGAAGGACTGGAGTTGGAACCGCGTTCTGATGAGCTTCACAGCTTCGTTGTACGTGCGAACCGTGCTCTGGCTCGGTGTGCGCGACACCACGGCCGGCTTCGTTTGCTACCGGCGTCATGTGCTGGAAGCGCTCCCACTGGACGAGATCAAGTTCGTGGGCTATGCGTTCCAGATCGAAATGAAGTACCGCGTACGCCTGCAGCGGTTCAGCATTGCGGAGGTCCCGATCACCTTTGTGGACCGGTTGAAAGGCAAGAGCAAGATGAACTCCAGCATTTTCAAAGAGGCGTTCCTCGGTGTGCTCAACATGCGTCTCCGCATCGAACGGCCATGAACAATTGGTTGATCCGCAATGCGCGCGTCGTTCACGAGGGGCGCACGTTCGACGCGGACGTGCTCGTGCGTTCGTGGATCATTGAACGCGTCGCGGAGGAAGGCATCGGGGCGGCACGGGCGGTCAAGGAGGTCGATGCGAATGGCGTCCTGCTGCTTCCTGGCGTTATCAATGATCAGGTCCATTTCCGGGAACCGGGCCTCACGCACAAGGACGACATCGCGCATGCCAGCGCGGCGGCTGCGGCAGGGGGCGTCACCAGCTTCATGGAGATGCCGAATACGGTGCTCAATACGCTCACGCAGGAATTATTGGAAGCCAAGTACGAGCTGGCTCAAAACTCGTCCGTTGTGAACTACTCCTTCTACATGGGTGTGAGCAACGACAACCTCGCCGAGGTGCTGCGCACGGATCCGCGAACGGTGTGCGGACTGAAAGCCTTTCTCGGTTCAAGCACCGGCAACATGCTGTTGGACCAACCCGATACGTTGCGCGCGTTGTTCCGCGAAGCCCACATGCTGCTCGCCGTACACGCGGAGGACGAGGCGACGATCCGTGCGAACACCGAACGCGCGATCGCACGCTGGGGTGATGCGATCCCCATGGAGGAGCACCCGAATATCCGCAGCGCGGAAGCCTGTTACCTGAGCAGTTGCAATGCGGTGTTTTTGGCGAAGGAGTACGGGACGCGCTTGCATGTGCTGCACATCAGCACGGCGCGCGAGACGGAATTGTTCGAGCGGGGGCCGCTCGAGGCGAAGCGGATCACCGCCGAGGCGTGCGTTCACCACCTGTGGTTCACGGATGAGGACTATGCGGCGATGGGAACGATGATCAAGTGGAACCCTGCGGTGAAGAGCCCCCATGACCGCGTCGCCATCTGTCGTGCGGTGAACGATGACCGCATCGATGTGATCGCCACGGACCACGCACCGCACACGCTTGAAGAGAAGGCCCGACCCTACACATCCTGTCCTTCGGGCGGACCGCTGGTGCAGCACGCGCTCGTCGCGCTATTGGAACTGGCGCGGCAGGGTGTCTTCACCGTGGAGCGCGTGGTCGAGAAACTGTGCCACGCCCCGGCGCGCCTGTTCAACGTGGCGCAGCGCGGCTATGTCCGCGAAGGGTGCCACGCGGACCTCGTGCTCGTGGATCCAGATGCCCCTTGGACCGTGACGAAGGACAACCTGCTGTACAAGTGCGGTTGGTCGCCCTTCGAGGGGCAACGCTTCCAGGCGCGTGTGCTCACCACCTGGGTGAACGGTGCGGTCGCCTTCACCGATGGTGCGGTCGATCGCACGGTCCGCGGTCAACGTCTTCGCTTCGACCGATGAGGACCCTGCTGCCGATCGTTCTGGTCCTGCTCAGCGCCTGCGGTGGTGGCGGGAAGGCATCAACGGATGTGTTGGATCGGGAGAAGTTCAAGGAGGTGCTGCTCGAAGCCACCTTGATAGAGGCCCGTATCAATCACGAACTCATCGTCGACCATCAGTCCGCGGTGCCGACCACACAGTACTATGATGACCTGTTCAAGGAGAAGGGGATCACCAAGGAGCAATTCGGCCGGAGCTTCGATCACTACGCCGCGCGGCCGCTGCAGATGAAGGCGATCTACGAGGAGATCCTCACCGAGCTGAGCCGCCGCAAGGACGAACAGCCGCGCTAGACCTCTAGGCCCTTTACGAAGCCGGCCACATTGGCGACCGCTTCCCGTGCCGAACGGAACCGGTAACCGAGCAAGTCGCTGACCTTCTTGTTGCTGTAAGCGCGTTTGATCAGCGCGCTGTGTACGGTATGCTTTGTCACCAGTGGTCTGCGCCGTGTGATCAGCGAGCGAATGCGCTCAAGGCGGGAAGCCACTGACAACATCCAGGGCTGCAGCTTTCGAGACGGTGGCGTTCTTCCAAAGGCCAGAGCCAGTTCGGTGAACAAGGTTTCATAACTCAGGTTTTCTCCGACGAGTAGGTAACGTTCGCCGCTGGCACCGCGCTCCATGAGCGCCACCATGCACGCGGCCACGTCACGTGCGTCGACCACGGAATTGCTTCCCGGTGGATAGAACGCCGTACCACGCGCCAGGCGTTCCACCATCGGCATTGAACTACGTCCCGATGCACCGGGGCCAAGCACGATGCACGGGTTCACGATCACCGCATCCAGCCCCTCAGCGATGCCGCGCTGCACTTCCAGTTCCGCCTCGTACTTGCTCACCGCATAGTCCGACAACTGCTTGTCGCGGTTCCAGGGCAGTTGCTCATCGCGCTCGATCAAGCCCGGTGCCCGGCCGATCGCCGCCGTGGAGCTCACATGGCACAGCCGCGCCACACCTGCGTCGAGCGCGGCGTTCACCACGTTGGCAGTGCCCTTCGCGTTCACGTTCTGCAACTCGTCCGCGTCGCGCGGATCGAAGGAGACCAGAGCGGCCGCATGATAGACGTGCGAAATGCCGGTCATCGCTGCGCGCAGGGCACCGGTATCCAGTACATCGCCCTCCACCCATTCGATGCGTTGGAGCAGTTCATCGGCGTCGCTGCGGTAGTGGAGAAAGACGCGTTCGACGATGGAGCGTTCGGAGCCTTTGCGGAACAATGCCCGCACAGGAACGCCAGCCGCCGTCCGTTCCAGCAGCATATGTACGCCGACGATGCCCGTGCCTCCCGTGATGAGGTCCATGGGTGCGAAGGTGCGGGATCGCCACGCTCACGTTACAGGGGCACTCTGTATCCGCCGGATATCTTCGCAGCCCATGAGCATCGTACGCGACCATGTCGAGGAACTAAGGTGGCGCGGTTTGCTGCACGACAGCATGCCCGGCACACAGGAATTCCTGATGAACGGTCCCACCAGCGGGTACATCGGTTTCGATCCGACGGCGGATTCGCTCCACGTGGGCAACATGGTGCAGATCATGATGCTCAAGCACTTCCAGGACAGCGGGCATCGGCCGATCGCCTTGGTGGGTGGTGCCACCGGCATGGTGGGTGATCCCAGCGGCAAGAGCAGTGAGCGCAACCTGCTCGATGAGGACGTGCTGCGCCACAACCAGCAATGCGTGGGCGACCAGCTGGCGCGCTTCATCGACTTCAGCTCGAAGACCCGTCCGGCGGAATTGGTGAACAACTACGACTGGTTCAAGGACATGGGCTTTTTGCGGTTCATCCGCGAGGTGGGCAAGCACATTCCTCTGGGCTATATGCTGGCCAAGGACAGCGTGAAGAACCGGATGGACACGGGTATATCGTTCACGGAGTTCACCTATCAATTAGTGCAGGGCTACGACTACTACTGGCTCTACAAGAACAAGGGTTGCCGCTTGCAGATGGGTGGAAGCGACCAGTGGGGGAATATCACCACCGGCACGGAACTGATCCGTCGCATGGACGGTGGCGAGGCCTTCGCACTCACCACACCGCTGCTCACCAAGGCTGATGGATCCAAGTTCGGCAAGAGCGAAGGCGGCAATATCTGGCTGGATGCGAAGCGCACCTCGCCGTACAAGTTCTACCAGTTCTGGTTGGGCGCGAGCGATGACGATGCCGCTCGCTACGTTCACATCTTCACCGCATGGTCAAAGGCTGAAGTGGAAGCGTTGGTCGCAGAGCACAAGGCCGCGCCACATCAACGCATATTGCAGAAGCGGCTGGCCGCCGACATCACGCGACACGCGCACGGTGACACCGAGCTGAAAGCCGCGGAACAGGCCAGTGAGATCCTCTTCGGGCAAAGCACCGCGGAAGCGCTCGGTGAATTGACGGAGAAGCAATGGCTCGATGTGTTCGAGGGTGTGCCGCAGGCGGAGGTGGATCGCAACATGCTCCAGAACGGCGTGCCGGTCATCGACCTGTTGACCGAGCTGTCCGGTTTCCTGCCCAGCAAGGCCGAAGCAAAGCGCACCTTGAAGGAAGGCGGCATCTCCCTGAACAAGGTGAAGGTGGGAGAGGACCGCAACGTTAACACCGCCGACCTGCTCAGCGAGCGGTTCATTCTCCTGCAACGCGGCAAGAAGAATTACTTCCTTGTGAAGGTGGTGGACTAGGTCTCCAAGAGCAAGTTGCACCCACGCACATCGCTGTGGTCGAAGCGACCGAGCACTTCAAAGCTGCCATCCTTGTTCCGCCGCCCAAGGTCCTGTGTGGAGATGAACGGAGAGCTGGCGATGTTCGCCAGGTCGATCACATCCAGTCCACCGGTGCGGCCGTCGGGTAAGGCGGTGAACGGATCGTTCGCATCGCGCATGCGCACGCGCATCCACGGTGGGCAGCGGTAAATGCCATCGCCACTACTCCATGCTTGCGACAGCATTTCGGTCATGCCGTACTCGCTGTGGATCTCCGCTACGCCGAACGCTTTCCTCAGGATCGCGTGCAGTTCCTCGCGTACCAGTTCCGGTCGTCGTCCCTTCATACCGCCGGTCTCCATGATCGTCGTGTGCTTCAGGGGCAGCGCGTGTTGTTCAGCGAGGTCCAGTAGCGCGAACGAGACCCCTAGCAGCAAGGTCTTCTTTCCTTCGGCTTCAGAACGCCGAAGCACCTCCGCCAGTTCGTCGTAACGGTGCAGGTAGGTGCCACTGAGCGGATCGCCCGAAGCCTCGATGAGCCATTGGGCCATGTACACGAGCGAGCTGCCTTCGCGTTCGAGGTAGGCAGGCAACAGGGCGAGGATCCGCCTCTCGGTGGGCTCACCGTACACGGCACGGAACGAGGTCATGAACGAGCGGCGGTAGAGTTCCGGCCAGGGCACATGATGACTGCTCGTGGTTGCTCCTGTTGTTCCGCTGCTGGTGAAAGTGATCCGGGGTTCGAGGCCGTCCACGAGGACGCGGTGGTTCCGGAAGAGGCCGATGGGCAGGCAGGGGATATCCTCCACACGCCTTACCATGACCGGGTGGCGCCCCAAGCCATCCAGGAATCCCCGGTACACCGGATTCTTCTCTGCATGGAGCCGAAATAGATCCATCGCCAGAGCGTTGAAGTCCTCGGACCCGGTGATGCTGAACGCCCGCTCGGCCAACTCCGAATAGGGGGGCGGGATGCTGGAGGACATGTGGACCGGACCGGCCTAACTTTGGGACGATGAACAGTACATCTAGAGCGGCGATGAAGGTAGGTTTGGGAGCGATGCTCGCCAGCCTGTTGCTCCTCGGCTGCCTCAAGCCGGACGAGTTCCCCAAAGAACCGAGGATCACCTTCAAGTCCTTTGAGCAGTTCGGCGATTCAGCGTCGCTCACGATCTCCTTCACTGATGGCGATGGTGATGTCGGCCTGAACGCATCGGACAACGCACCGCCGTTCGACACGAGTTCGGTGTACTACTCCAACCTCTTCATTGAGTACAGCGAACTGCGCAACGGCATATGGACACCGGTGACATTCGAACTGCCCTTGCACTATCGGATCCCGCGCATCACACCCACCGGACAGAACAAGGCCCTGGAGGGCGAGATCGCCGTGGCATTGGCGCCGTGGCCGATCATTCCTGGTAATCCGTACGACACGATCCGCTTCAGCACGAAGATGGTGGACCGTGCGCTGCACGAAAGCAACACAGTGCTCAGCGAGCCCATCGTGGTGGATTGATCAGATCTCGCCCGCGAGCGCTTCGGAGACATTGATCACGTGATCGCCGACCTTTTCGCAACTCGAGAAGAGGTCGTTGTAGATCAAGCCGCTCTTCACGTTGTAATCCCCTGCTTCAATGCTCTTCAGGTGCGCGCGGCGCAACTGATCGCGCATGCCGTTGATGTGCTGCTCGGCCTCCACCGCCTCGTCGATAGCCACGTGGCCATCCTCCGCGTCCAGGTTCTTCTGCATCACGCTGAACGCGCGGTCCACAAGACCCAGCAATTCCTGCAGGTTGGCGCGCTGTTCAGGGGTGAACCAGAGCCGCTCCTCGTGCTTGCGTTCCAGGAGGCGTGACATCTGGTAGAAGATGTCGCCTACACGCTCCAGGTCGCTGATGATGGCCAGCATCGCCCGGATGCGTTCGCTCAATTCCTCATCATTGGTCTCCGCGCTCGTCCGGGTCAGGTACTTGCTGATCTCCACTTCCACCCGGTCTGTGATCTCCTCATATCGAGCGATCTTCTTCAGCAATCCTTCGCGCTCCTGCTCATTGGTGGAGACAAGCAATTGATTGAGCATGCCGGACATGCTCGCGGTGAGCCGTCCGAATTTGGAGATCTCTTTGCGTGCTTCGATGAGCGATAGCTCCGGAGAAAGAGCCATCACCGGATCATCGATGTACTCCAGTCTGTATTTCTCGTCGGCCACGGTCCGCGAAGGCACCATACGCGTGACCAGTTTCTCGATCTGCGGTACGAAGCCGATCAACAACAGGGTGTTGACCACGTTGAACGAGATGTGCATGTAGGTCAAGGCCCAGACCAAAGCGTTCGGATCGCTGAACGGTGAAGCCCCGTGAACGCGTAGCACATAGGCATCGATCAGGCCCAGGTACGGGGTGAACAGGATCAATGCCCACACCACGCCGATGGCCTTGATCACGAAATGCGCCCGTGCTGCACGGCGCGCCCACACGTTCGCAACGAGCGCTGCGAGGTTCGCCGTGGCCGTGGTGCCCACGTTCATGCCCAACACGGTGGCGGCTGCCATCTCGAAGCCGATGATGCCTTGCTGGCACAACACCATCGTTGTGGCCAGCGCCACGCTGCTCGATTGCACCACCATGGCGAAGAGCAGCCCAAGTCCGGTGAAGAGCAATACGGAGATCAGGCCCTTGTCCGCCAAGCCGCTCAGGATGGAAACGCCGTCGGCTGTTGGCTCGGGCATCACGTTCTTCAGGAACTCCAGGCCCAGGAACAGGATCGCGAAGCCCACCATGAACTCGCCCAAGGCCTTGGTCTGCCGTCCTTTGAAGAACAGTAGCGGGAACGCCAGGCCGATCACCGGCAAGGCGAACAAGTGGATGTCCATGGAAGCGAAGCCCAACGCGCTGAAGAGGATCGCTTTCACCGTGGTGCCGATGTTCGCGCCCATCAGCACACTGATGGATTGCCGCAGTGAGAGCAGGCCGGCGTTCACGAAACTCACCACCATCACCGAAGTGACCGAGGAAAGCTGAATGAGCACGGTGGTGATGAAACCAGTGAAGACCCCGAGGAAGCGGTTGGCGGTCATCACTTTCAGCACGTTCCGCATACGGCTTCCAGCGATCATCTGCAGCCCCTCGCTCATGGCCTTCATCCCATAGATGAACAGGCCGAGCGAACCCGCAAGAGTGAGGAATTCCAGAATGCCGAAGCGCATGGGATGCTCCCTGTACGGAAGCGCGCAAAAGTACCTGCCAAATGTTTGTAGAAGGTTAAGCCCCTTGGAATACCCCGCGATCCGCAAGGCCTTCGGAGGTCCACGCGTTCGGCCCAACTATCTTCGGCCGCGACCCGGTCCCGGGTCGGTCCACCATACAGTCGCCTTGGGTCAGCTATCCCCCCGTCATGTCGCCCTGCTCGCCGCCCTGGTCGTCGCAGTGGTAGCTGGGTTGCTCAGCGTTGTGGTCTATCAGTTCCTCACGGCCCCACCGTCCCTCTGGTGGATCCCCGTGGGCATGACCGTGCTGTTCGGGGCGGCCTACGGTGCGTTCTCTTTCGGGATCGAGCGGTTCATCCACAGCCGGATCAAGGTGCTGTACCGTACCGTGCATGATATGAAACGGAGCAGGCAGGAAGCCGACCGGATCGACCTGCACGGTGATGTCCTCAGCAAGGTGAACGCCGAGGTGAGCGCCTGGGCCACCGAGCGACGCACGGAGATCAAGGAACTCCAGGAGCGCGAACAATTCCGGCGAGAGTTCATCGGCAACCTCGCCCACGAGCTGAAGACGCCGATCTTCAACATCCAGGGCTACATCCTCACGCTGCTCGAGGGCGGTCTTGAGGACGAGAAGGTGAACCGGGACTTCCTGAACCGCGCCTCCAGCGGCGTGGATCGCCTGATGAAGATCGTAGAGGACCTGGATCTGATCACCAAGTTGGAGAGCGGCGTAATGGATCTGCGCACCGCGCCGATGGACTTGCACGAACTGGTTACGGACACCATGCAAGGCATGGAAATGCACGCACGGGAGAAAGGCATGGCGTTGAAGAACGCGCTGACCGCACCGAGCATGGTACAAGGCGATCGTTACCGGCTCGCGCAGATCTTTGTGAACCTGTTGAACAATGCGATCAACTACGGGAAGTCCGGCGGCACCTGCACGGTGAGCAGCTATCCATTGGGTGATCAGGTGCTCGTGGAGGTGAGCGATGACGGCATCGGCATAGGGGCCGAGCACCTGCCACGGCTGTTCGAGCGCTTCTACCGGGTGGGCAAGAGCCGCGCACGCAATGAAGGGGGATCCGGATTGGGCCTGGCGATCGTGAAACACATCGTCGATGCGCACGGACAGACGATCACCGTGAAAAGCAAGGAGGGCGAAGGGACCACCTTCAGCTTCACGCTGGAGCGGGCGGACTGATCCGGTCAGGGACGCTCAAGGAGCGATGGCTTCCTCGTACAACCGCACCTCGCTCTCGTTGTTGATGCTGATGCGCGGGATATCATCGAAAACGGTGACTTTGCCGGTGACGCAGATGCGCTTGTTCACGAGGTAGGTCTCGGGATCATAGCTGAAGTTCGGACCGTTGTACTCCCAGATCGTGGCGTAGAAATCCTGGTGCGGGTGCATCCGGTCGAAGTTCAAGTACACCGCTTTGGCCTTCACCGTTTTGCGCGAACTGACCACCGTGCCGCACACGGTCACGGTGCTCCCGATGTGGTACTTCGCCTGCGCGGTGTTGAACATGCCCTTTGGCAACGGCGCCTTCAGGGGTTCCACTTCACCGGCGAACGGATCGCCTTCCGCGTACCATGCGTTCGGATCACGCATCGCTTCGATCCGCGCTTCCGCTCCATCTTCCAGCGCCGGGAAGAAGTCCAGTCCGGTGAGCGTCTCCACGCTGTCCACCGTTACCGCGTAACTGATCGGCGGGTTCGCTTGTGCGGCGTTGCGCATCACGAACGCGATGGCCTGCGGTCGATCGCCATCGAGGTCCGCGATCACTTTCCAGACCATTTCGGGAATGCTCACCTCGTTCTTGCGATCGGCTTTCTGCAGTGTCGGCAGCCCATCACGCAGCACCGGGCCGGTGAGGATGAAGACCCGGCGCTTGCTATAGTTCACGTAGCGCCGCACCCAATCCTCCATCTCCGCCCACGTACCGCGGTTCATTTCGGGCAGTTGCGGACAGACGTTCGAATAGTAGTAGGTACCCTTCAACGCTTCGAAGTTCCAACGCATGTCCGCGCTCGGCACCATGTGCCCACGGTCATAGCCGCTGTTCCAATAATCCGCGGTCACGGCGGTGCCGGACTTTACCAACGGATCTGGCAGGAAGGAATCGATCCGCGCCAGGTTGCCAGTGATCAGATCGGGCGTTGCGATGTGCGCGGTCCACTTCGGCACCTCGTGCTCTTCGCTGTATACCAGCATGTGACCAGCGTGTACGATGACCTCATCACCAGCTTCCAATTTCGGTAGCCCCCACTTCTGCAGATCGCGTCGCACGATCGCGAGCTTGGCGGAATCCATCCGGGTGATGAGCGCCTGTTGCTGGACCAACACAGCGGCTTGCTCCGCCTCAAGTTTCTTCAGTTTCGCATCCAGATCATATTGTGCGTGCAGGAATGTGCCAGCGATCGATGCGGTGATGAGGGTGAGGGAACGGAGTGCGATCATGGAAGGCTAAATGTAGCAGGAGCGTTTCAGCGGAGCAGGGTCGCCAGCTCTTCCAATGCCCCCTCCAGGAGCACACCTCCTATCGCGGGTTTGGCGGTGGGTTTGTTCCAAAGCAGTGCCTGCACCAGGTCGGTCTCCTCCTGGCGCTGGACAAGAAAGCGGCCTGTGCGGGCGTGCAAGGCACCCAGGTACTCCTGTTCCGCCTGGCCGGGCGTGGGTATGATCAGCGCAGAGCGCTCGAGCGCAAGAAGGTCCATCAACGTGGTGTATCCGCTACGCGACACGATGAGTTCAGCGGAGGAGAGTAGTGGAGCGAGTGCATCACCGCCCAGATGTGGCGCTCGCGTCAGGTTGCCGATCCGTTCCTCGCAGTGTTCCCCCGGCAGGCCGCGAACCAACAAATGATCGCCCGGTATCCGCTGTAGTTGGTCCGTCAGGATCTGGTCCAGCATCGTGCGTTGGGGCTCCGGGCCACTGATCACCGCGACGATGCGATAGGTGCTTGATGGCTTCTCAGCAGCCGCTCGCATCCGGCTGACCGTCCCGATATAGCGGGCGTTCTTCAGCACATCGCGGCCGTGGGAAAGTTCGCCCGCCAACCCGGGCGCCTCAGGCTCGTCCATGATCCAGCACCGGTCGAACCGCGCCATGTGGTGCAAGTTCACCTTGCGGAGCGCCCCTTGCGCGATCGGCGTGAACGGGAACACCTGGTGCGTAACCAGCACGCTCGGGAGGTCCGCCGAACGGATGCCGAACCGTTGGTCGCTGATCACCGCATCGAGTCGTAGATCGCTCTTCAGCCGGTCGAACAACGCACGCTCCGCCTGCACACTGCGCACCATCGCCGGGAATTGGCGCGCCATGCTCCACAACTGGCTGCGACCCTTCGAGTACCGCACGTTCACGCCGGGGATCCGCACGTGCTCCAACTCAGGGAACTCACCGCGCAACAAGGTGAGTGGACCGGCATCCGCACCGATCACAGGCTGCGCGCCGAGGGCGATCAGCCGCCGGATGATCGGCACACAGCGCGTGGAATGGCCCAGGCCCCAATCGAGGGGAGCCACCAGGATGCGTGCGCCGTGGAACATGGTCATGTTGCTCAAATGTCGGCGCGCCGTGATCACGGCAACGTTAAGCCGGTGCAAGATCGCACGACGTTGTACACAACTGCTTCACGCTATTTTCGCCGCCCGCTGGACCCGGCACCCGCCCTGAGCGGAGTCGAAGGGTGGGTGTGATCAATGGGAAAGAACAAACTCGCCCGCTTCGCTGAGAACGAGACGTTCGAGCATGTGGTGCAGCCCGCGTTCGAGGATCTGATGGGAGGCGGTTTCGCCTTGCGCGGGAAATGGAACGCGGAGATCTTCAGGCGCGAGGCACCGCTGGTGCTTGAGCTCGGCTGCGGTCGCGGGGAATACACCACCGGCCTCGCCGCACTGCGACCGGAGAAGAACTACCTGGGCGTGGACATCAAGGGTGCTCGCCTATGGCGTGGCGCTCGCACCGCTAAGGAACAGGGATTGCGCAATGTCGCCTTCCTGCGCACGCACGTGGATCATCTCCTTCAGTGTTTTGCTCCGCACGAAGCGGATGAGATCTGGCTCACCTTCAGTGATCCCCAACTCAAGAAGAGCAAGGCCCGCAAGCGGCTCACTTCGCCGTTGTTCCTTGCACGCTACAAGGAGATCCTCAAGCCCGGTGGTGTGATCCACCTGAAGACCGACAGTCCGGTGCTCTACGACTACACGCTGGAGCAGATCGCCGCGCACCACCTGCCTATTTACGAGCAAAGCGCGAACGTCTACGCGGACCTGATCCACCGGGCGTCCCCTGAAGAGCAGGCCGTACTCAAGATCCGCACCTACTATGAGAGCATGTGGCTGGATGATGGGCGGACGATCCGCTACGTGCGGTTCGGGATCCGCTAGGAGGAACGTGACCCTACTTTAGGACCATGGCCAAACGCCAACTCCGCAGCGATGCCGTCCAGGAACGCGACTTCTTCGCCGACGTGATGGAAGTGGTGCGCCAGGTGCCCAAGGGCCGGGTGACCAGCTACGGCGCCATCGCCAGATACCTCGGCGCCGGACGTTCGTCCCGCATCGTCGGTTACTGCATGAACAATGCGCACACCGTGAAGCCAGCAGTGCCCGCGCACCGCGTCGTGAACCGCGTCGGCCTGCTCACCGGCAAGCACCACTTCGCCACACCCAAGCGCATGGAGGATCTGCTCAAGAAGGAAGGCGTAACGGTGAAGAAGGACCAAGTGGTCGACTTCATGAAGTTGTACTGGGATCCGATGGTGGAGTTGACCTTGTGATGTCCGGACGCCAGCAACATGGGTAACTTCGCGGCCGCATGCCAATTACCCAGGAAGCCATACAAGCCGCCCTCAGCCGCATCATCGAGCCCGACCTGAAGAAGGACATCGTGGAACTCGACCTCGTGCGTGAAGTGACGGTTGACGACAACACGGTGCATGTGCATGTCGAGGTGAGCAATCCTGCCATGCACAGCCGCAAGCGCATGGAGGAGGCGGTGGTCTTCAACCTGAAGCAGGCGCTGGGGCAGGACGTGAACGTGCAGGTGAACGTGACGCCGCTGAGCGGTGATCGTGGGCAGTTGCGCAAGGTTCTACCACATGTGAAGCATATCGTGGCGGTGGCGAGCGGAAAAGGAGGAGTGGGGAAGAGCACTGTGACAGCCAACCTTGCCGTGGGCCTTGCCCAACGCGGCTTGAAGGTCGGCTTGGTGGATGCCGACATCCACGGCCCGAGCATGCCGATCATGTTCGATGTGGTGCATGAGCGGCCGCGTACCGTGGAGAAGGACGGCAAGCATTGGATCGTACCGGTGGAAAGCCACGGCGTGAAGATGTTGAGCATCGGTTTCTTCGCGGCGCCGGACCAGGCCATCGCCTGGCGGGGTCCCATGGCGAGCAAGGCCTTGGAGCAACTCTTCAAGGACGCCGATTGGGGCGAACTCGACATCCTGCTGGTGGACCTTCCGCCTGGCACAGGCGACATTCACCTCTCCCTCGTGCAAGCGGTACCGTTGACCGGCGCCATCATCGTAAGCACACCGCAGCCGGTGGCGTTGGCCGATGCCCGCAAGGGTGTGGGTCTCTTCCGCCTGCCGAGCGTGAACGTGCCCGTTCTGGGCATCATCGAGAACATGGCGTGGTTCACTCCCGCAGAGTTGCCGGAGAACAAATACTACATCTTCGGTCGAGGCGGTGCACGCTCGCTCGCTGAGGAACTGAAGGTGCCGTTCCTGGGGGAGGTGCCACTGATCCAGAGCATACGCGAAGCAGGAGATGTGGGCCGCCCGGCCGTTCTGCAAGGCGATACACCGGCAGCGGCCCCGTTCCACGACCTTTGCTCTGCGGTTTGGGCACGCCTGCAGGAACCTGCCACGGCAGGTAAGCCCGTTAGCGCCTCACATACGCCCTCGCCAGCTTCGACGAACAAAGCATGACCCGCCTCGAGATCACCGCTGCTGAACTGCGCATCCGCGAAGCCCTCGCCGAGTTGCGTCCTTTCCTAGAGACCGACGGCGGCGACATCACGCTGGACGAGGTGACCGCTGATGGCACGGCTCGCGTACGATTGCATGGCGCCTGCTGTGGCTGCGCCATGAGTTCCATGACCTTGAAGGCCGGGGTGGAAGAATCCATCAAGCGCGTGGTGCCCGCCGTGAAGAGGGTTGAGGCGGTGAACATGGAGGCGGTCGCCTGAGCCACAGAACATTCGGACGTTACCAGCGTTGTCCTGCCTCGGCAGGTCTTGCGACCGACGAGCCAGAGGTCCACTGGGCCGTACCTTCGCGACACAATTCATGGACACTCCCGTAAGGACCAAGCCCGTCGAGGAACGGAGCAACGTGGTGATCCTCTTCGCGGGTGATTCGGGTGACGGTATTCAGCTCACCGGAACACAGTTCACCGACACGAACGCGTTGTTCGGCAACGACGTCAGTACCTTCCCGAACTACCCCGCCGAGATACGTGCACCGCAGGGTACACTGGCTGGTGTGAGCGGTTATCAATTGCACTTCGGTAGCGTGGAGATCTTCACCCCGGGCGACCAATGCGATGTGCTGGTGGCGATGAACGCCGCAGCGCTCAAGGCCAACCTCGACAAGTTGAAGAAGGGGGGAACGATCATCGCGAACAGCGATGGGTTCGATGCGAAGAATCTGCGGCTGGCTGGTTACCCGGATGGAGCGGACCCGCTCGGTGACGGCAGGCTGACCAATTTCACGGCGCACGCGATCGACATCACCAAGATGACGCGCCACGCGCTGGAGGGCATTTCGCTCGGTATGAAGGAGAAGGACCGCAGCAAGAACATGTTCGTGCTCGGTTTCATCAACTGGATGTACAGCCGGGACAATGCGCTCACCGAGGGTTTCCTGAAAAGGAAGTTCGCCAAGACCCCGGATCTGCTGGACGCGAACCTGCGCGCGCTTATAGCCGGTCACAATTACGGTGAGACGAGCGAGACCTTCACCACGCGCTTCGAGGTGCATCCGGCGCCGATGCCGAAGGGCACCTACCGCAACATCACCGGAAACCAGGGCACCGCGCTCGGCTTGATCGCCGCTTCGCAGAAAGCGGGCCTCGATCTTTTTTACGGCAGTTATCCGATCACACCCGCGAGCGACATCCTGCACGAGCTCTCCCGCCACAAGAACTTCGGCGTGAAGACCTTCCAGGCCGAAGATGAGATCGCGGCGATCTGCGCCTCCATCGGCGCGAGCTACGGTGGTGCGTTGGGCGTTACAGCCAGCAGTGGACCGGGTATCGCGTTGAAGGGCGAAGCGCTCGGCCTCGCATGCATGTTGGAGATCCCGCTCGTGGTGATCAACGTGCAGCGCGGTGGGCCCAGCACCGGTCTTCCCACCAAGACCGAACAGGCCGACCTCTGGCAGGCGGTGCATGGTCGCAACGGCGAAGCACCGATCCCTGTGATCGCCGCCAGTACGCCGACGGATTGCTTCGACATGGTGTTGGAAGCCGCGCGCATCGCCGTGGAACATATGACGCCGGTGATCTTCCTCAGCGACGGATACATCGCCAACGGTGCGGAGCCCTGGCGCTTCCCACAGAGCAATGACCTCGAACCGATCATACCTCCGCTCGCGAAGGGCCCCAATGATGACGGGAAGTTCCTGCCCTACCTGCGCGACGAACGTGGCGTTCGTCCTTGGGCATTGCCGGGCATGAAAGGCCTGCAACATCGTATCGGTGGATTGGAGAAGGAGGACAAGACCGGCAACATCAGCTACGAGCCGAAGAACCATGAGCGCATGGTCCAACTCCGCGCGGAGAAAGTCGCGCGCATCGCCGACCGCTTCAAGCCCATTCGCCTGGACAGCGGCCCTGATAGCGGCAAATTGTTGATCGTCGGCTGGGGCTCGACCTATGGCGCGATCCGCACGGCGGCGCTCCAGTTGCAGAAGGAAGGGCATAGCGTGGCACATGTGCATCTACGTCACCTGTTCCCGTTCAACAAGGGCTTGCGCCCCATGCTGCCACGTTATGAGAAGGTGCTGGTGCCTGAGATGAACAGTGGCCAATTGCGCCAGCTCCTGCGCGCCGAATACCTGGTCGATGCGCAAGGGTTGAACAAGATCCAGGGCATGCCGTTCACGAGCGAAGAGATCCGCGAGGCGGCGCTCAAACACTTGAACGCATGAGCACGACGAACGGCGCTTCCAAGATTCCGGGTCAGGCCCGGAATGACAGCGCGGTCAAGCTGGATTATTCCAGCGATCAGGATGTGCGCTGGTGCCCCGGTTGCGGTGACTACTCGATCCTGAAGCAGGTGGAGAGCGTGCTGGCCCAGCAAGGCAAACCGAAGGAGGAGATCGTCTTCATCAGTGGCATCGGTTGCTCATCGCGCTTCCCGTACTATCTCGACACGTATGGCGTGCATGGCATCCATGGCCGCGCACCCGCGATCGCCAGCGGGCTGCGCAGCGTGCGCCCCGAGTTGAGCGTGTGGATGATCACGGGCGATGGCGACGCGCTGAGCATCGGCGGCAACCACATCATCCACCTGCTGCGCCGCAACGTGGACTTGAACGTGCTGCTCTTCAATAACGAGATCTATGGTCTCACCAAGGGACAGTACTCACCTACCAGTCCTGAGGGTGCGATAACGCGCAGCACGCCCATGGGCAGCATCGACCATCCGTTCAATCCGCTCGCCTTGTGCATGGGTGCCGACGCTTCGTTCGTCGCCCGCAGCATGGACCGCGATGTGAAGCACCTGCGCGAAGTGCTTTTGCGTGCCGATGCACACAGGGGTACCAGCCTCGTGGAGATCTACCAGAATTGCAACGTGTTCAACGATGGCGCCTTTGAGACCTTCACCGAGAAGGCGACCAAGCCGTTGCACACGGTCTTCGTGGAGCACGGCAAACCGCTCGTGTTCGCCAATGGCACCAAAGGCATCAAGCTTGATGGCATGACACCGGCGATCGTTGACCTCGCTACCGGTGCGAGCCTCGATCACCTGTGGATCCACGATGAACGTGATGCCTACAAAGCGAGCATCCTCGTGCGGCTCTTTGATGATCCGGGGAAGGAGGGAGCGATGCCCCGGCCGTTCGGCGTGTTCTATGTGAACGGCCGCCATACGCACGAGACGAAGCTCAATGCGCAGGTCGCCATGGCGAAGGAGAAGAAAGGCCCCGGTGATCTGGACGCGTTGCTCCGCGGGGAGCATACGTGGACGATAGGGTAGGCTCCCTCGCCGGATCAGCGGCCTGAGGCTCCCAAAACGCGGGCGGGACACGGATCCGCAGGGGGCACTGATTTTTGCGGATCTTTCCTTGGTGAACACCTCGACCATCCAGCAGAACCTGTTCAAGCAGGTGAAGGATCGGCTTCCTGCGCTTCTCTCCTTCCCGAAGATCTCGCTGCGCTCCTGGGCATCAGTGCTGACAGTGCCTATCGGCGGATACGTGGCGAGAAGACCATGGACCTTGGCGACTGGTGCAGGTGTGCTCGGCCTTCGGGATCTCCCTGGACGCATTGATGGGCAATGACCAAGGCCGGTTCCTGTTCACTGGCCGATTTGTGGGCGGGGCCGACCTGACGTTCAAGGATTGGCTCATCGGCATGAACGCACAATTGGAACAACTCGCGGCGGCGAAGGATCTCGTCTTCGTGTTCCGCGCGGAAGACATCCCCTCGTTCCCCTACTTCCAATGGCCAGAACTCATGCAGTTCAAGCTGTTCTTCTGGCGCCGGACGATCCTGGATCAACCCGAGTTCCAGCAGAAACGGTTCAGCCTCGCCGAACGCGAGCCGGAATTATTGGCCATGGCGCGCAAGACCTACCTGACCTATTCGCGATTTCCCTGCACCGAGATCTGGAACGCCGACAGCCACAACGCGTTCCTGCGGCAGATCAGCTTTTATCGGGACGCCGGGCTTTTCGTGAAGGAGGAGGAGGCGCAGGTGCTCTTCGACAAGATCCTTGAACTGCTGGCTCATCTTCAAGCAGAAACGGAGGCCGGGGTCAAGTTCCCCATCGGCGAGCCGGCTTCATCCGGCACTGCGGCGTTCAAGGTTTACGTGAACGATGTGATGCAGGGTGATAACATGATCTATGCGTCCGGCAGTGGAATGCGCATGGTCTTCGTGAACCACGGCGCGGTCAACTATATCGCCACGAGCGATGCCGCCTTCTGCGACTTCACGCAGCGGAGCATGGAGACGATGACCAGACGCAGTGTGCTCATCAGTGGAACGGGGGAGAAGGACCGGCACCGGTTCTTCCGCGCGTTGCGCGAAGAAGTGGAGCGGAGAAGGCGTTGATCGAACCTTCTGCTTCTCGCAACGTCCGTGTGCGTGAACTTTGGACCGTATGCGGAAGCTCTCCTTTCTTTGCTTTCTCTTCGCCGGCCCTGCA
>Ga0105046_10005180_pt1 | contig 20634 bp, 34 predicted proteins | sample MAT03_FD_78385 | JGI IMG/M metagenome (GOLD analysis project Ga0105046, IMG submission 78385) | Freshwater microbial communities from Lake Fryxell liftoff mats and glacier meltwater in Antarctica - MAT-03 (megahit assembly) | ecosystem: Environmental > Aquatic > Freshwater > Ice > Liftoff...
AATTCACTCCGGAAAACAACCATACCGGTTTAATTACCATTGCTGTGCAACATTTGCCCAATGGAATTTACTTGGTGCAGGCTGCGGGTAAAACAGGCAGGGCCAGTGCAAAGTTTGTGAAAATGGAGTGAAGTGGCTTATGTAAGTACCACAGAAAACACCTTAAAATCAAACGGGGATAAAGTCTAATCTTTATCCCCGTTATGGTTTAATATGAAAAAACTTACTCTGTGGCAGTTTATACGCCGGTTTCTCCTTCAGAATCAGCTTTTTTAGCTTTCGCTTTTTTAGCAACAGGAGCTTCAGTTTCAGCAGTGCCATCAGCACCTTCAACTTTCTTAGTTTTTCCACGACGCGTGGTTTTCGCTTTCTTAGCAGGGGCAGAAGTTTCCTTCACCATCAGGGTGTTATAATCCACCAGTTCCATCATACACATTTCGGCAGCATCACCAAGGCGGTTACCGGTTTTGATGATACGGGTATATCCACCGGGACGCTCGCCGATTTTATCTGCAACATCTTTGAACAATTCTGAAACCGCTTCCTTATTTTGAAGGAAACTAAAGACAGTACGACGAGAGTGAGTAGAATCAGTTTTCGACTTAGTGATTAATGGTTCTACCACTTTGCGCAGTGCCTTAGCCTTTGCAACCGTAGTGTTGATTCGTTTATTTAGAATCAATGAAGAGGCCATGTTAGAGAGCATTGCATCTCTGTGGCTGGATGTTCTTCCTAAATGATTTACTTTTTTACCGTGACGCATTTTATATAGTCTTTTCTATCCTATGAGGATTTTCTTCGTTTAATAATCAGTCTTTCTCAAGTTTGTACTTTGAAACATTCATTCCAAAGTTCAGGTTTTTACTTCTTACCAGTTCTTCGAGTTCAGTAAGTGATTTTTTACCAAAATTTCTGAATTTAAGAAGGTCATTTTTAGAATAAGAAACCAGATCTCCAAGAGTTTCCACATCAGCAGCTTTGAGGCAATTGAGGGCTCTTACAGAGAGGTCCATATCAACCAGTTTCGTTTTCAGAAGCTGACGCATGTGAAGCGATGATTCGTCGAACTCTTCAGTTGGAGTTTTAGGTTTACTTTCGAGAGTAATTTTCTCATCAGAGAACAACATGAAGTGATGGATCAGAATTTCCGCTGCTTCTTTCAGGGCATCTTTAGGATGAATAGATCCATCGGTAGCAATTTCAAGAACCAATTTTTCATAATCGGTCTTTTGTTCAACCCTATAATTTTCGACGGTATAACGAACGTTTCTGATTGGGGTGAAGATAGAATCGATAGCAATGGTTCCGATAGGATAGCTATTCGATTTATTCTCTTCAGCGGGAACATAACCACGACCTTTATCGATAGTGATATCCACCTGAATTTTAACACTTGTTTCCATGTTGCAGATTACCATATCAGGATTGAGAACCTGAAAAGCAGAGGTATGCTTTGCAATGTCTCCGGCAGTAAATTGATTTTTGCCGTTGATGGTAACTTGAACTTTTTCAGAATCGGTTGATTCAATTTGCTTTTTAAAGCGGACCTGCTTTAGGTTGAGGATGATTTCAGTGACGTCTTCAACAACGCCCTTGATAGTAGAGAACTCATGATCAACGCCTGAAATTTTCACAGTGGTGATAGCATGACCCTCAAGAGATGAAAGGAGAATACGCCTGAGCGCATTTCCGATAGTGATTCCATAACCGGGCTCGAGTGGACGAAACTCAAATGTTCCAATGTGTTCATTGGACTGAAGCATGATCACTTTATCCGGTCTTTGAAACGCTAGTATTGCCATTTTTTATCCTTCTTTTTTTTAGTTTTTTCTTAATAATAACCACTTCCTTCCGGGGAAGGCACTTACGAGGATTACTTAGAGTACAACTCGACTATCAGTTGTTCTTTAATGTTTTCGGTGATGTCGGCACGGGCAGGAGCGCTTACAAACTTCCCTTCCATTTTGCTATCATCCCACTCTAACCATGAGTGACGGGTAGTTCTGGATCTCAAAGCATCGCTAATAACCTGTGATGACTTTGATTTCTCCCTAACACCCACTTGATCTCCGGCTTTAAGAGTATAAGAGGGAATATTTACCACTTTACCATTCACAATAATGTGACGGTGTGAAACCAGCTGACGGGCAGCGGAACGTGTTGGAGCGATTCCTAAACGGAACACCACGTTATCCAGTCTTGATTCAATTAACTGAAGCAAATTTTCACCGGTGATACCTTCTTTTCTGGAGGCACGATCGAAAGTTTTTGCAAACTGACGTTCGAGGATTCCATAGGTATATTTCACCTTTTGTTTTTCCTTTAACTGAGTAGCATATTCAGAGAGTTTCGAACGTTTTTTCGACTGTCCGTGCTGTCCCGGAGGATAGTTTCTCTTTTCATAGTTCTTATCGGGTCCATAAATGGGCTCTCTGAACTTTCTTGCAATCTTGGTCTTTGGTCCTATATACCTGGCCATGAAATCTTATTTTATTAACCTAAATAAATTCTTATATTCTATTAAATTCTTCTGCGTTTTGGAGGGCGGCAACCGTTGTGCGGGATTGGGGTGATATCGACAATTTCGCTCACTTCCAATCCGGAGTTGTGAAGAGTTCTGATTGCAGACTCACGTCCGGAACCGGGTCCTTTCACAAACACTTTCACTTTTCTCATACCTGCATCGAAGGCAACTTTAGAGCAATCCTGAGCGGCCAACTGAGCGGCATAAGGAGTGTTTTTCTTAGAACCTTTGAATCCCATTTTACCTGCAGAGGCCCAGGAAACCACCTGGCCTGTAGTATTGGTGATACTGATGATAATATTGTTAAATGTAGCGTTGATGTGAGCTTCGCCAACTGACTCTACTTTTACAACCTTCTTTTTAACAGTAACTTTTGCTGTTTTTGCCATTATCGTTTTTGTTCCCGTTGACTCTTCAGCCCCGGATGATGATTTTACTTAGTTACTTTTTTCTTGTTAGCAACTGTCTTTCTCTTTCCTTTACGGGTACGACAATTGTTTTTGGTTCTTTGTCCGCGAACGGGTAAACCTATACGATGGCGAACACCGCGATAGCAACCGATATCCATTAATCGTTTAATGTTTAACTGCACCTCAGAGCGGAGACCACCTTCAACTTTAATGTTGTCGTTGATATACGTTCTGATTTTTGTCAGTTCATCATCATTCCATTCCTGAACTTTTTTGCTAAAGTCGATCTTACTATCGGTAAGAATTTTCTGCGCTGTTGAACGGCCTATTCCGAAGATATAGGTGAGGCCTATTTCACCTCTTTTGTTTTTTGGTAAGTCAATACCAGCAATACGAGCCATTTATATTCCTTTAGTTTATTTCTAATTATTAATTAACCCTGACGCATTTTAAAACGAGGATTTTTTTTGTTGATCACATAGAGACGACCCTTACGTCTAACGATTTTGCAATCAACACTTCTTTTCTTTAATGAGGGTTTTACTTTCATTGGTTGATATATTATTTGTACCTGTAAGTTATTCTTCCTTTAGTGAGATCATAGGGTGACAATTCCACCTTTACTTTATCACCGGGAAGGATTTTGATATAATTCATCCTCATTTTCCCGGATATATGGGCGATGATCTCGTGCCCGTTTTCGAGCTCTAAGCGGAACATTGCGTTCGACAATGCCTCTACAATTGTTCCGTCCTGCTCGATTACTCCCTGTTTAGCCATTCAATTTTTTAAACTCTTACTTATATTCTTTGCTCAGATTATTGTTATAGAGCTCAGCTTTTTCAATTTTTTCAAACGATGAAAGTACATCAGCCTTATTTTCTCCTATTGAAACCGTATGTTCAAAATGAGCGGAGGGCTTCAAATCTGCGGTGAGGATGGTCCAGCCGTCCTTAAGTTGCTTGATCTGCCTTTTTCCGGCGTTGATCATAGGTTCAATTGCGATTACCATTCCTGTTTTAAGGAGGATGCCGGTACCTTTTTTTCCATAATTAGGAACTTCAGGTTTCTCATGCAATTTCTTCCCTACTCCATGACCAACCAGTTCTCTAACCACTCCAAAGCCATTTGCTTCGGCATGATCTTGAACTGCGGCGCTGATATCTCCAATTCTGCAACCGGTGTGAGCCATTTCTATACTTCTCAAAAGGCACTCTTTGGTTACACGGATCAAATTTCGCGTTTCGATGTTCACCTCTCCAACCGTGAAGGAATAAGCCGAATCCCCGAAGAAACCGTTTTTAATCACACCACAGTCGATCGATACCACGTCACCATCCTTAATTTCACGGTTGCCCGGGATTCCGTGCACTACTTCAGCATTGACTGATATGCACAAAGATCCGGGAAATCCGCCATAGCCTTTGAAGGCAGGGATAGATTTTTGATCTCTGATGAAGGTTTCCGCCAATGCATCGAGCTCAATGGTTTTTACACCGGGCTTGAGTATTGCGGCCACTTCCGCTAATGTATCTCCAACAAGTAAAGAACTAACTCTTATTAACTCTATTTCTTCGGGAGTTTTGTAGATAATCTGCAATTTTACTCCTTTATTTTATTCATTAAATAATGGCAATAACCGACTACCGGTGCCTTAAATTGCGGCTCCGACAGCGGATGATCTACCTTTGATTCTACCTGTTTTCATAAGTCCATCGTAATGGCGCATCAGCAAGTGACTTTCAATTTGCTGAAGAGTATCCAAAACTACACCTACTAAAATCAGCAGGGATGTTCCTCCGTAAAACTGAGCAAAGTTACTATTTACACCGGCAAGATTGGCAAATGTGGGTAAAATAGCCACAAAAGCCAGAAATACAGAGCCGGGTAAAGTTATTTTAGACATAACATCATCAATAAACTCAGCCGTTTTCTTACCCGGTTTAACCCCGGGAATAAATCCACCATTTTTCTTCATGTCTTCAGCCATCTGATTAGGATTTACTGAAATAGCAGTATAGAAATAAGTAAACAGAATGATCAGGATTGCGAAGGTAATGTTGTAGCCGAAAGAGGTAAAGTCGGTGAAAGCACCTGCAAAACCTTGCCATGAAGCTGATTCAGGGAAAAACTGAGCAATAGTAGCCGGGATAAACATGATTGCCTGAGCAAAAATGATAGGCATTACACCGGCAGCATTTACTTTAAGCGGGATATATTGACGAACGCCACCATATTGCTTGTTACCAACGATTTTCTTTGCAAACTGAACGGGTATTCGACGGGTGCCTTGAACAAGGAGGATTACAGCAGCGACCACACCGAAGAGGGCAACCATTTCGACCAGGAATACAACCAATCCGCCACCTTCGTTCAAACGAGATAAAAATTCATCTTTCAAAGCAGTAGGAAGATTGGCAATGATACCCACCATGATAAGAATTGAAATACCATTTCCGATGCCTTTTTCGGTGATCCTCTCTCCTAGCCACATCACAAAGAGGGTGCCTGCTGTGAGGATAAGAATAGAGGTTATCCAGAACATAGTTCCATCCATCAGGATAGCTTCAGGTGCCTGAGCACGCAGATTCACAATGTACCCGGGAGCTTGTCCGAGCGTTACCGCTACCGTCAGCCAACGGGTGATTTGATTCATTTTCTTACGTCCACTCTCTCCTTCTTTCTGGAGTTTTTGGAAATAAGGAACAGCGATACCTAACAGCTGCACCACAATGGAGGCAGAAATGTATGGCATGATACCCAATGCAAAAATGGACGCTTGCGAAAACGCACCACCTGCAAACATATCAATCAATCCAAGAATTCCGCCATCCGACTGAGCCTGTAAGTTAGCCAGTCCTGAAGGATCCACACCTGGAAGCACGATATGTACACCTAGTCTGTAGATCACAATAAATCCCAAGGTATTCAGGATCCTTGTTTTCAGATCTTCGATCTTAAAAATATTCCGGATTGTGTTTATTAAGTTCTTCATTTACCTGTAGCTGTAGTTGTTCCACCCAGTGATTCGATAGCTGTTTTTGCTGTTTCTGAAAAAGCGTGAGCAGTGATGTTCACTTTAGTTTTTAATTCTCCTCTTCCAAGAATTTTGACTCTATCACGACGTGAAGCAAGACCATGTCCTACAAAAACCTCGTGATTGATATCAGTGATATTGTGTTTGTCGACCAAATACTGAATCACATCAAGATTAACGCTGTTATATTCGATCCTGTTAAGGCTTTTAAAACCAAATTTAGGAAGTCTTCTTTGGAGGGGCATTTGACCACCTTCAAATCCAACTTTTGAGCTGTAACCTGACCTGGACTGGGCACCTTTGTGACCTCTTGTAGAGGTTCCACCACGGCCGGAACCTTGTCCGCGACCGATTCTCTTTCTCGATTTTACCGAGCCTTTGGCAGGAGTTAAATTGCTAAGATTCATTTTAAAGAATGTCTTATAATTGTTAATTACTGATTATGCTATATTTTCAACAGAAACGAGATGCTGAACAGATCTCACCATACCCAAAATTTGAGGGGTAGCTTCTTTTTCAACCGAGTGATTCATTTTGCGGATCCCAAGAGCTTTGAGGGTACGCTTTTGAACTGCGGGGCGATCGATTCCGCTTCTGATTTGTTTGATGATAATTTTTCCCATTTTATTACCGGAACCAAGTCCTGGATTTATTTATATTGATACTTGAAATAAATTCTGTAAGATATTGATTACCCTTCAAATATCCTCTGCATAGCGACTCCTCTTTGTTGAGAAACGCCAATTGCATCACGCATATTAACAAGAGCATCAATGGTAGCTTTCACTACGTTGTGAGGGTTTGAAGAACCTTTAGATTTGGCAAGTACATCGGTAATTCCAACGCTTTCCAAAACGGCACGCATGGCACCACCGGCAATTACACCGGTACCTGGAGCAGCTGGTTTAAGGAGAACAAGAGCGCCACCGAATTTACCAATTTGCTCATGAGGAACAGTGCCTTTGGCCACAGAAACCTTCACGAGGTTTTTCTTGGCATCATCAACACCTTTGCTCACGGCATCAGTAACTTCTTTAGCTTTACCAAGGCCGTATCCAACCACACCTTTTTCATCACCTACCACAACGATAGCTGAGAATGTAAATGCGCGACCGCCTTTAGTAACTTTTGTTACCCTGTTAATAGCAACGAGCCTGTCTTTTAGCTCAATTTCACTGGTCTTAACCCTTTTTACATTTGATCCTAACATAGTAGTCTTAGAATTTTAATCCTGCGTTTCTTGCACCTTCAGCAAGTGATTTAACACGTCCGTGATAAAGGTAGCCTCCACGGTCAAAAATTACATCGGTAAGGCCGGCGGCAACGGCTCTTTCGCCAAGCACTTTACCCACTACAGATGCTTCTTCAATTTTCGTTTTACTGCCTTCGGCGATTTCATTTTCGCGTGAGGAGGCTGCGATCAGAGTTTTACCTGCTTCATCATCGATTAGCTGAGCATAAATCTGTTTGTTGCTTCTAAACACCGACAAACGAGGGCGTGTAGAGGTTCCGGTTACAATCCTGCGGATTCTTTTACGGATACTTTTTCTTCTTAATACTTTTCTGGATTCCATTGAATCAATTATTTTTTAGCTGCTGACTTTCCAGCTTTACGTCTTAATGTTTCACCTACGAACTTAATACCTTTTCCTTTGTAAGGCTCAGGCACTCTTAGAGAGCGGATTTTAGCGGCCACCTGACCCAGAAGCTGTTTATCGAAGCTTTCGAGGGTGATGATAGGGTTAGAACCTCTTTCCTGGCGGGTAGCAACTTTGATTTCGTTTGGAAGTTCAAAAACCACGTGGTGGGAATAACCTAAAACGAGATCCAGCATTTGCCCTTGATTAGTGGCGCGGTAACCAACACCTACTAATTCCTGCTCAACTTTATAGCCGGTAGTAACACCTTTTATCATGTTAGCAATAAGGGAACGGTAGAGACCGTGAAGAGCTTTATGTCTTTTTTGTTCGGTTGCTCTTTCAACAAGCAAGTCTGAACCATCTACTTTCACTGACACTCCATCTTCCAATTTTTGGTGGAGGGTACCTTTGGGTCCTTTAACGGTAACATCGGATCCTTTAAGATCGATAGTCACCCCTGCAGGCACAGGTATCGGGAGTTTTCCTATACGGGACATATTCTAAGACTTATTATTTGATTAATAAACTAAACATAAAACTTCACCACCAATTTTATTGCGACGGGCTTCTTTATCGGTCATCATACCTTGTGAGGTAGAGACGATAGCTATTCCAAGACCGTTCAATATTCTTGGTAAGTCTTCGGCTCCTGAATATTTTCTAAGACCGGGCTTACTCACTCTTTCAATTTTCTTAATTGCAGAAAGCTTGGTAACCGGATTATACTTCAGGGCTATTTTAATATTTCCCTGGTGGTTTTCAGTTTCTTCAAATTTGTAATTGAGGATATAACCTTTATCGTAAAGGATTTTGGTTATTTCTTTTTTAATGTTGGATGCAGGAACCTCCACAATTCTATGGTTTGCCTTCAGTGCGTTGCGCAATCTGGTCAGGTAATCTGCTATCGGATCTGTCATGGTATGATGTATCTTATATTAATTCTGAATGTATGAATTACCAGCTGGCTTTAGTAACACCTGCAATTTTACCTTCCAGTGCCATTTTGCGGAACAGCACGCGAGAGATTCCAAATTGTCTCATGTAACCACGTGGGCGACCGGTGAGGAGGCAACGGTTATGAAGACGAACAGGAGATGCATTTTTAGGCAGTCTGCTTAATCCTTCATAATCATTTGCTGCTTTGAGGGCTGCACGTTTATCGGCATATTTTGCTACTGCTCTGGCGCGTTTGCGTTCCCTGGCTTTTACTGATTCTTTTGCCATTTATATTAATTTGTTTTAAACGGAATACCAAATTCTTTCAAGAGGTGATAAGCCTCATCATCGGTTTTAGCGGAGGTCACAAAAGTGATATCCATACCGGTAATTTTATTCACTTTATCGATGTCGATTTCAGGGAAAATGATTTGCTCGGTAACGCCCAGGGTATAATTCCCTTGTCCGTCGAAGCCTTTATTATTAACACCTTTGAAATCACGAATTCTTGGGAGTGCCACAGCAATGAGGCGGTCGAGGAATTCATACATCACTTCGTCACGCAGGGTAACCCTAACGCCAACATTCACATCTTTACGAAGTTTAAAGTTCGAAATATCCTTTTTTGATTTTGTAGGAACCGCTTTTTGTCCGGTGATATTAGACATTTCATTGATAGCGTATTCTATCAGTTTTTTATCGGTAACAGCGTCACCAACACCCTGATTCATACAAATTTTCAACAAACGTGGAACCTGCATGGAGCTTTTATAGGAGAACCTGTCTTTCAGGTTTTTAACGATCTCCTTCTTGTACTTTTCTTTAAGTCTAGGTGCTTGCGACATTACTTGATTACCTCCCCTGATTTTTTAGCGTATCTAACCAATTTACCATCGGCTGCTTTACGGCCAACTCTTGTAATTTTTCCTGTAGAAGGATCTACGAGCATCACATTTGAAACATGAATTGCAGCTTCTTGTTTAACAATACCACCCTGGGTATTTTTAGCATTAGGTTTAGTGTGTTTTGAAACGAGATTAACTCTTTCAACGATCACTTTACGAGCGCTGAGAATTACTTCAAGCACTTTACCTTGCTGGCCTTTACTTTCGCCTGCAATCACTTTTACGGTATCGCCTTTTCTGATTTTCAGTTTCGGCTGATCATTACTTTTTCTTTCCATTATAACACCTCCGGAGCTAAGGATACAATTTTCATATACTGTTTTTCACGAAGCTCTCTGGCCACAGGTCCGAAGATACGAGTACCTCTGAGTTCGTCGTTGGCATTGAGCAACACCACAGCATTATCATCAAAACGGATATAAGAACCGTCATTTCTTCTTACTTCTTTGCTTACCCTAACCACAACGGCTTTAGAAACGGTACCTTTTTTAATATTACCTGCCGGGATTGCGTGCTTTACAGTCACAACGATTTTATCGCCCAGGCTGGCATATCTTTTTCTGGTACCACCCAGTACGCGAATACACAACACCTCTTTGGCGCCACTATTATCCGCTACGGTAAGTCTGGATTCCTGCTGAATCATTTTCTTATGAGTTCTTTATGAGTAACTTATTATTTAGCTTTTTCAAGAATTTCAACCATTCTCCAGCGCTTATTTTTGCTGATTGGACGGGTTTCCATGATGCGAACTTTGTCACCAATTCCGCAGGTATTTTCCTGGTCGTGGGCCATAAACTTCACAGATTTGCTGATGAACTTCCCATAAATGGCGTGTTTCACCTTACGTTCCACCATCACAACAATAGATTGTTGCATCTTATTGCTGGTAACGATTCCTACTTTCTCTTTGCGGAGAGGTCTTTGTAATTCTACAGACATGGTCAATTATTTCTTTGTTTCGGATTGTGAAGCCATGAGACGCTTCTTGAATTCAGTTTCTAACCGGGCAATCAAACGACGTGATGCTCTGATTTTAAGAGGATTCTCGATAGGAGAAACCGCGTGGCTCATTTTCAACTTGGCGTAGATCCCACGTTCTTCAGTAATCCTGTCGCGGACTTCATCGGTGGTAAGATCTTTAACTATATCCTGTTTCATTTTATAAGTATTCTCTGTTATAAATTAAATTGAACCGACTATTGACCTTCGTAATCTCTACGAACAATAAAGCGGGTGATAACCGGTAATTTTTGAGCAGCTAACCGGAGAGCTTCTTTAGCAGTAGCCAAAGGAACACCATCGGCTTCAAACAGAATTCTACCCGGCTTAACTACGGCCACCCAATATTCAGGGGCACCTTTACCTTTACCCATACGAACCTCTGCAGGCTTTCTGGTAATTGGTTTATCGGGAAATACGCGGATCCAGATCTGACCTTCACGTTTCATGAAGCGGGTCACTGCAACGCGGGCTGCTTCCAATTGACGGGAAGTTACCCAGGCTGTATCCAATGATTTCAATCCGAATGATCCAAAAGCCACTTCAGCACCACGGGTAGCATTACCCTTGGATTTCATCTTGTGCATCTTCCGGAATTTCGACTTCTTCGGCTGTAACATCTTTATTCAGTTATTATTAAAATTCTTGTATCTAAAAACTATTGATTATCTATTTCTTTTTTCTCTTTTGTTATCTCTGCGATCACCACCTTTACGATCGGAAGGACCACCACCTTGAGGACCGCCTTTGGTTTTAGTTTGCGTATTCATTCCGATATTCGGAGACAAGTCACGTTTTCCAAAAACTTCACCTTTACATATCCACACTTTCACTCCAATTTTACCGTAGGTAGTTTGAGCTTCGGCGATAGCGAAATCGATATCAGCGCGGAAAGTATGCAAAGGGGTACGTCCTTCTTTGTATTGTTCGGAACGAGCCATTTCAGCACCACCTAAACGACCGGAAACCATCACCTTGATACCTTCGGCACCCATTCTCATGGTAGAAGCAACAGCAGTTTTCACTGCACGACGAAAAGAAATCCTTGCTTCTAACTGGCGGGCGATACTTTCACCTACCAACTGAGCATCGAGTTCAGGTCTTTTTATTTCGTAGATGTTAATTTGAACATCTTTTTTAGTCAGTTTTTTTAATTCTTCTTTGATACGGTCTACTTCAGTTCCACCTTTTCCGATAACGATACCCGGACGAGCGGTATTAATAGTAACAGTGATCAACTTAAGGGTACGTTCGATGATGATTTTCGACACTCCGCCTTTAGCGAGACGTGCCATCAGGTAATTCCTGATTTTCTCATCTTCTACCAGTTTTTCGGCATAGTTTCTCCCTCCATACCAGTTGGAGTCCCATCCCCTGATGATTCCTAAACGATTACCTATCGGATTAGCCTTTTGTCCCATTCTATAGTTGACTATTAATAATTAATTAGCTGTTGGAGATTCTACCTGAACAGCAGTTTTACTGTCGAGGATTAAAGTAATATGATTGGAACGTTTGCGAACGCGGTGACCACGACCTTGCGGAGCGGTTCTAAGGCGTTTCAGCTGGCGACCACTATCGATAAAAACATCTTTTACAAACAAGTCATGCTCTTCAATACGCTGGCCATCATTTTTTGCTTGCCAGTTAGAAATTGCAGACAGCAGAACTTTTTCAAGTCGGCCGGCAGCTTCTTTCGTGCTAAACTTCAAAGAATTCAACGCGGTTTCAACTTGCTTACCACGGATCATATCGGCCACCAGGCGCATTTTGCGCGGAGAGGTGGGACAATTGCTGAGTCGTGCCAATGAAGTTTCCTTCATAGCCTCTTTTCTGGCATTTGCGGATGTACGTTTCCTTGCTCCCATTATTATTTCGATGCTTTATCTTTATTACCTGAGTGACCTCTGAAAGTCCGGGTAGGTGAAAACTCTCCCAGTTTGTGACCAACCATATTTTCGGTTACGTAAACCGGGATAAACTTATTTCCGTTATGAACGGCCATTGTATGCCCTACAAATTCGGGAGCAATCATTGATCTTCTGGACCAAGTTTTGATCACAGTTTTCTTCTTGGCATCATTCATTGTGTTTACCTTCTTATCCAACTTATAGTCGATAAACGGACCTTTTTTCAGCGAGCGACTCATTATAAATTAATAGATTATGTCTTTTTATTTAAAGTCTTTATTTAATTACTTTTTACGACGTTCAATGATGTAACGATCGGAAGGATGGTTCTTCACCCTTGTTTTAAGTCCTTTGGTGTATAACCCTTTTCTTGATCTTGGGTGACCTCCGGAAGCTCTACCTTCACCTCCACCCATCGGGTGATCTACAGGATTCATGGCTACACCACGAACACGTGGGCGACGGCCCATCCAACGAACGCGACCGGCTTTACCATGACTTTCCTTATTGTGATCGGAATTAGAAACTGATCCGATAGTAGCCAAACAGGTCACCAGAATTAACCTGGTTTCGCCTGACGGCATTTTGATAGTAGCATATTTTCCGTCACGAGCAGCAAGCTGCGCATAAGCACCTGCACTTCTCGACATTTTACCACCCTGACCCGGGCGCAGTTCCAAATTATGGATCAATGTTCCAAGAGGAACATCTTTCAGGAAAAGAGCATTTCCTACGTCAGGAGTAGCACCTTCACCGGCAAGAACCGTCATTCCGGTTTTGAGACCGTTAGGAGCAATAATATATCTTTTTTCTCCATCAGCATAGTGAATCAACGCGATATTAGCAGTTCTGTTTGGATCGTACTCAATGCTGGCAACTGTTCCGGGAATACCTTGCTTATCTCTTTTAAAGTCGATGATCCTCAGTTTTTTTCTGTGGCCTCCACCAATATAACGCATGGTCATTTTACCGGAGTGATTACGTCCCCCTGAACGGGATTTACTAACCACTAAAGATTTTTCGGGACGTGAAGCGGTAATTTCGTCATTATCGATCACGACTTTATGCCGTTGCCCCGGAGTCATTGGGCGTAACTTTTTGATAGCCATCTCTTTACTTATTCTTTATTAAATATTGCTATAAAAATCAATTGATTCACCTGCTTTCAGGGTCACGAATGCCTTTTTGAACGCAGCTGTTTTACCTTTAGTAAATCCGGTACGGGTACCTCTTGTTCTCACTTTACCGGTATAGTTCATAGTATTTACATCCACTACTACTACATTGTACATGTCTTGAACAGCTTTTTTAATTTGGATTTTATTAGCCCTTGGATTTACGATGAAACCATAGCGACCAAATTTCTCGGTCGTACGGTTCATTTTTTCAGTTACTATAGGCTTTTGCAGGATATTCATTTCGCTAAAGTTTTTTCAATTACAGTCAGTGAGCCTTCTACCAATACGAGGTTCTGAGCATTCAAAATATCGTAAGTATTTAAATCTGAGGCATTTATAACTTTGCTGTGCCCTAAATTTCGGGACGACAAATATACGTTTTTGTTTGATTCAGAAAGTACAAAAAGTGTTTTTTTATCATTTAGCTCCAAACCTTTCAGCACATTTACATAATCTTTAGTTTTAACGGCATTCATATCGAGGTTTTCGATAACTGTTATGCTATTAGCTTTAGCTTTATGGCTGAGGGCAGAAATTCTTGCCAGGCGCTTCACTTTTTTGTTCAATTTGAAAGAATAGTCTCTTGGTTCAGGGCCAAAAGCACGACCACCACCTACATAAAGAGGCGATTTTCTACTACCTGAACGGGCTCCACCGGTTCCTTTTTGACGTTTGAACTTCTTGGTAGTACCATGAACTTCGTTACGTTGTTTGGATTTATGGGTACCCTGACGTTGGTTAGCCAGAATTTGTTTTACATCGAGATAGATCGCATGATCATTTGGTTCTACTCCAAAAATTTCCGCATTCAGCGTAATTTTTCTGCCGGTATCTTTACCTGAAGATTGTTTTACGTTCAGTTCCATTTTAAATCTCTATTGTAATGTAAGATCCTTTTGCTCCGGGAATTGCACCTTTTACAAGAACGATATTTTGTTCAGGAATTATTTTAACTATTTGGAGGTTCACCAATTTAACATTATCGCCACCCATACGACCTGCCATGCGCATTCCTTTGAATACACGTGAAGGCCAGGAGGAGGCTCCCAAAGAACCGGGGGCACGAAGTCTGTTATGCTGACCGTGAGTTTGCCCACCAACACCGGAGAATCCGTGACGTTTTACAACGCCCTGAAATCCTTTTCCTTTGGAGACACCCACTACATCACAATACATTCCTTCTTCTAATATTTCAACAGTTATTTGATCACCGATTGCATATTCTTTTTGAAACCCTTTGAACTCGATCACTTTCCTTTTCGGAGTAGTGTTCGCTTTCGCAAAGTGACCTTTCAATGCAGCGGGAGTACTTTTCTCCTTGCGTTCACCGAATGCCAATTGAATAGCTGAATAGCCATCCTTATCGCCGGTCCGTACTTGTGTCACTACACAAGGGCCTGCTTCGACAACGGTGCACGGGATGTTTTTTCCATCAGCATCGAATATGCTGGTCATCCCTATTTTTTTACCGATTAAACCTGACATTTTAATCTATTTTATATTTTATTTAAATTCAATTAATTAACAACAACTACCTAAACTTTTATTTCAACCTCTACTCCACTTGGTAGTTCGAGTTTCATGAGTGCATCCACTGTTTTAGCTGTTGAGCTGTAGATATCCAGAAGTCTTTTGTAAGAGCATAACTGGAATTGTTCACGTGCTTTTTTATTCACGTGGGGTGAACGCAACACGGTATAAATCTTCTTCTCGGTAGGAAGAGGAATGGGTCCATTCACTACTGCTCCTGTGGTTTTCACAGTTTTCACGATTTTTTCGGCTGACTTATCAACCAGGTTGAAATCGTAAGATTTTAATTTAATTCTGATTCTCTGACTCATGATTTTATAAAGAACGATTGTTTATTAATCCTGATGAATTAAACTGATGCAGTTTTGCCTTTACCTTTTACTTTGGCAATCACCTCTTCTGCAAGATTCTTAGGAACCTCGGCATAATGAGAAAACTCCATTGTTGAAGAAGCACGGCCTGAGGTGATGGTACGTAACTGCGTCACATAACCAAACATTTCAGATAGTGGCACTTTGGCTTTAACAACCTGAGCACCTCCTTTGGAGTCCATACCTTCGACTTGTCCGCGACGACGGTTAAGATCACCAACCACATCACCCATGTTTTGATCAGGGGTAATAACTTCCAGCTTCATGATAGGCTCAAGAAGAACGGGACGACAGCTAGGCAAAGCCTCACGGTAAGCGGTACGGGCACAAATTTCGAATGATAATGAATCGGAGTCAACTGCGTGGTAAGAACCATCGATCAGTCTTATTTTAAGTGTTTGAACAGGATAACCTGCAAGAACACCATTTACCATGGCTGCTTTGAATCCTTTTTCAACAGAGGGAATAAATTCACGGGGGATATTACCACCGGTAATTTCGTTCTCAAATTGCAAACCGCCATTTTTATCGGTTGGTTCAAAGTCGGCATCAACAGGAGAAGCAACAAACTTAATATCGGCAAACTTACCACGACCACCAGTTTGTTTCTTATAAACTTCACGGTGCTCGTAAGTACCATTAATAGCTTCTTTGTAATTTACCTGAGGGGCACCCTGATTCACTTCCACTTTAAACTCGCGACGCATACGATCAACGATAATTTCAAGGTGAAGTTCGCCCATACCACTGATGATAGTCTGACCTGTTTCATCATCTGTTTTAACACGGAAGGTAGGATCTTCTTCGGAGAGTTTATTTAAGGCCACACCCATTTTATCCATATCAGCCTGAGTTTTGGCTTCAATGGCAAGACCGATAACGGGCTCAGGGAAATTCATTGCTTCGAGAACGATAGGTGCATTTTCGGCACACAAAGTATCTCCGGTTTTAATATCTTTAAATCCTACAGCTGCACCAATATCACCGGCTTCAATAAAAGGAATCTGGTTTTGTTTATTGGCATGCATCTGGAAAATACGGGAGATACGCTCTTTGTTTCCTGAACGGGTATTGAGGATATAAGAACCTGACTCTAATTTACCGGCATAACAACGGAAGTAAGCCAAGCGACCGACAAAAGGATCTGTTGCAATTTTAAAGGCAAGAGCAGTAAAAGGCTCAGTATTGCTAGGTTTACGCGTTACCACTTCACCTGTATCAGGATTAATTCCGTTAATCTGTTCTTTATCCATAGGTGAAGGCATTAATTCCATCACCAAATCAAGCATTGTTTGAACACCTTTATTTTTAAATGCAGAACCACAAAGCATAGGCACCACTTTATTAGCGATACAGGCTTTACGGAGGGCATTCAAAATTTCGCGTTCAGTAATTGATTCAGAATCTGCGAAATACTTTTCCATGAGCGATTCGTCAAATTCAGCGATAGCTTCCAATAACTTCTCACGCCATTCTTTCACTTCTTCCTTCATATCATCAGGAATAGGAACTTCGGTGAAGGTCATACCCTGATCGTCATCATTCCACACGATACCACGGTTATTGATAAGATCAACCACACCTTTAAAATGCTCTTCAGCACCAATTGGCAACTGCAAAGGAAGCGGATTACCACCTAACACTTCGCGCACCTGCTTCACTACATTTAAAAAGTCGGCACCGGCACGATCCATTTTATTCACAAAACCCAAGCGGGTAACATTATAATTATCAGCCAGGCGCCAGTTTGTTTCAGATTGAGGCTCAACACCATCAACAGAAGAAAAAAGAAATACTAAACCATCAAGAACACGTAAAGAGCGGTTCACTTCAACGGTAAAATCCACGTGACCGGGGGTATCAATAATATTAATTTTATAATTTTCGTCACGATATTTCCAGAAACAGGTAGTGGCAGCAGAAGTGATGGTGATACCTCTTTCCTGCTCCTGAACCATCCAATCCATAGTAGCAGCTCCATCGTGAACCTCACCAATTTTGTGAGTTACTCCGGTATAATAAAGAATACGCTCAGTGGTAGTAGTCTTACCCGCATCGATGTGGGCAGCAATACCAATATTTCGTACGTAATTTAAGTTTTTAATATCTAGTGCCATTGGTCAATACCCTATTCTTGATTTTCGGTTGCCTGTTTCTGTTATACTTAATATTAACTAAACTCTAAAGTGAGAGAAAGCTTTATTGGCTTCAGCCATTCTGTGAGTATCATCTTTCTTTTTAACTGCAGCACCTTCACCTTTAGCAGCGGCAATGATTTCACCTGCGAGCTTATCCTTCATTGATTTCTCATTACGTTTTCTGGCATACATAATAAGCCATTTCATTCCTAATGCAGCCTTGCGGTCGGTTCTGATCTCACTTGGGATCTGAAAAGTGGCACCACCTACTCTGCGGCTCTTCACCTCCACGGCAGGCATCACGTTTCCGAGAGCCTTTTTAAAGGATTCCAAACCATTTTCCTTAGTACGAGTTTCCACAACTTCAATAGCATCGTAGAAGGTTTTAAAAGCAGTGCTTTTTTTACCATCATACATGAGGCTGTTTACAAACCGGGTAACGGTAGTGTCGTTAAACTTCGGATCAGGAAGCAGCAGGCGTTTCTTAGGTTTTGACTTTCTCATTTATATATACTGTAATGAACTATCTGATTTTTTTAATTGGTACTTTATATAGGTGAAAATTTATTTTTTACCTTTTGTCGCCGGTGCAGGAGCTCCGGCTTTAGGTTTTTTGGTTCCGTATTTAGAACGACGTTGGTTACGACCGTCAACTCCTGAAGTATCCAATGAGCCACGGATGATGTGGTAACGAACACCGGGTAAATCTTTCACTCTGCCACCTCTAATTAAAACAATGGAGTGCTCCTGGAGGTTGTGACCTTCTCCGGGAATATATGCAGTTACTTCGAATTTGTTGGTAAGACGAACCCTCGCCACCTTACGCATAGCCGAATTTGGTTTCTTTGGTGTGGTTGTATAAACACGCGTACAAACACCACGACGTTGTGGACAGGATGTTAAAGCTGGAGACTTACTTTTGTCTTCAAGCTTGTAGCGGCCTTTGCGAACCAATTGCTGAATAGTAGGCATATTCTGGTTTTAATTATTTTTCAATTTGTGAAACCCCAATTTTTTGGGAAGGGCAAAGGTACATTATGTTTTTGAATTTTCAATCAGCACTTTAAAAAAAAAACCTAACAGTGGTAAACAATTTCAAAACTAGTGTTAAATAATTGTTAATCAATAATATAATAACAATAAAATATTTCTTTCAACATCCTTGTTAATAAATCCTCCTACCGGCTTACTAAATATTCTTCCCAAAATAAGTTTTTAACTTGGGGAACCGCATCAGATTTTGGAATAAATTAGCCCGGCCAATAAGAACCCAGAAATATTATGCCAAGAACAATGCTTGTAGTTGATGATGAGTCGGATATGGAATTGCTTATCCGACAAAAATTTCGCCGACAAATTAGCTCCGGGGAGTTAAAAATTCATTTTGCCGGAAACGGTGAACAGGCTCTGGAAGTACTTAAAAATGAACCTGCTGTAAAGTTGGTTATGACCGACATTAACATGCCGGTAATGAACGGTTTGGCTCTTTTGGAAAAAATTGGAGAATTAGGATTTGCGGTTAAATGTTTGGTTGTTTCGGCTTATACCGACATTCAGAATATCAGAGCCGCCATGAACAGAGGTGCTTTCGACTTTGTAACAAAACCTATTGATTTTCAGGATCTTGAAACTACCATAACCAAAACCTTCAAAGCCATTGATGAAACAAGCGAAGCACTGGTGGCGGTAACCGAGCGGGATTTGGCTGTTAAGGAAAAGGAAAAGGCTTTGTCGTCGGAGCGATTCAAACAACAGTTTCTGGCCAACATGAGTCATGAGATCCGGACGCCGATGAACTCGGTTATTGGAATTACCCACCTCCTACTCCGGTCAGAAATGAACGAGCAGCAACGAAAGTACCTCACTATGATTCAGGCAGCTTCGGAGCAGTTGATGTCAATTATTAATGATATTCTGGATATTTCAAAAATTGAAGCCGGTAAAATGGTTTTTGAAAAAATCGGTTTTAACATTGAGCATGTGGTGGGCAATGTTAGGGATATATTGATGATGAAGGCTGAAGAGAAGAAATTGGACCTGAAGCTGAAATTCAGTGAAGATTTGCCGCCCTCCATTTTAGGTGACCCATCCAGGCTGGCACAGGTTCTTATCAATCTTACCGGAAATTCTATAAAGTTTACGGAATCAGGTTTTGTGGAGATGAGTGCCCGGGTGCTGTCGAAAAACGCGGATGCTTGTGAAATTGAATTCAGTGTTACCGATACCGGAATTGGAATCGCACCGGATAAACTGGGATCCATTTTTGAAAGCTTCACCCAAGCCAACAGCGCTATCAACCGAAAATATGGTGGCACGGGATTGGGATTAACTATTTCCAAACAGCTTGTGGAATTGCAGAATGGAAAAATCAGTTTGGAGAGCAAACCGGGAGTTGGAACACGTTTTTACTTTAACCTCCCATTTCATATTGAAACTCAAAAAATAGTTCAAAATTCTGCTGAAAAACAAAGTGGGACTCACTTGGAAACTTTGAATGGACTTAAAATTCTGCTTGTAGAGGATAACGACTTTAATCGCATTGTAGCTGAAGACACCCTCAATGAATACATAAAAGATTTAACTATTGATCAAGCATTAAACGGTGTGGAAGCAGTGGAAATGGTCAAAAATTTTAAATACGATATCGTTTTAATGGACATTCAAATGCCCGAAATGGATGGTTACGAAGCCACAAAAAGTATTCGCGCTCTCAACAGCGACCGCAAATCAACACGTATTATGGCCATGACTGCAAATGCCACCCCCGAAGAAATCAACAAATGCTTTGAATCGGGTGTGGATGAATATATTTCTAAACCTTTCATGCCGGATGAACTTTTCAGGAAGATGGCAGCTTTAGTGACAAGTGACAAGTGACATGTGACAAGTGACAAGTGATAAGTGACAAGTGACAAGTGATATGTGACAAGTGACAGGTGACAAGTGACAGGTGACAAGTGACAAGTGACAAGTGACAGGTGACAGGTGACAGGTGACAGGTGACAGGTGACAGGTGACAGGTGACAGGTGACAGGTGACAGGTGACAGGTGAC
>Ga0105046_10005183_pt1 | contig 20630 bp, 20 predicted proteins | sample MAT03_FD_78385 | JGI IMG/M metagenome (GOLD analysis project Ga0105046, IMG submission 78385) | Freshwater microbial communities from Lake Fryxell liftoff mats and glacier meltwater in Antarctica - MAT-03 (megahit assembly) | ecosystem: Environmental > Aquatic > Freshwater > Ice > Liftoff...
CGATCTCGTCGGCACGATTGCCCTGCGTATCTTCCTGGTCATTGCAATGCTCACGCTCGACTGGCTGCAACTCGCCGACAAGCTGCCCTTGCTGTTTGCCGCCGCGGCCGGGCAAGTGGCGATTACCGAATTCATCGGCGTGACGGTGGTCTGCACACTGATGGGGCGTGGCCGCGAGGGCGCTGCGGCCACCGGCGGCTTCGTCGACTTCGGGCTGGGCGCGATGCCGGTGGGCCTGGCGGTGATGCGCGGCCTGAATGCCAGCGTGGGCGACACGCCGCGCGCGCTGCTGGCCATCACCCTGGCGGCGTCGCTGTTCCCGAACACCGCCAACGCGCTGATCCTGGCCGCCTTGTCCCGCTGGTTCGGGGTGGGCGGCTGAAGCCTGCTTGCAGACCAGGTCGCGCAAGCGCAGCGAGATCACCGGCACCAGGATCGGCCGGGCACGGGGAATTCAAACTCTGTTCGAAATCCTTTGAACCGTGGTTTCCCTCCAGTTCGACGGCACGATAGGCGGCCGGCGGGCCGGCATTGCAGCAGCGGCGACGCGCGAAGCGATCATGGGGCGGTGAGGTCAGTCAGGCCGGGGTCTGGAATCGAACAGCGAACTCCTGCATGCGGGACCGGTTCTTGCCGAAGTCGAACAGGCCGAGCAGCGAGCGCGAGCGGAAATCGATGCGTCCGGCTGCGGGGTCGATCCTGAAGTCGACCTGGTCGCGGAAGCCCACTGCGGTCGTGAAGATGACTTGCACCGCCAGCGCTTCCCGGTGCACGACCTGCGCCTCGGCGAACGTCTTCAAAGTCGCCTCGAGTCGTGCCAGCGCCTGTTCCGGCGTGCCGCGGTACTTCAACGGCGCAAGGCCGCCGGTTCCCAGTGAGTCGACGCAGTTGCTGGGCAGCGTGCATTCCAGCGCACTGCGGTCGCTGGCGGGCACTGGGCCTGGCGTCGAGCAGGCGCTCAGCAACAAGGAAGCCGTCAGGGCGAGGGTTGCCAGGGCAAGATGTGATGGAAAAGGTGTCATCACCACAGTATCGGTCGTGCAGGCCGTCGACGCTCGCGCGCCTGCCCTTCCGTACATCGATCTTCCTGCATGGCCAGCCGCATTTGCTACTCTCGCGGGCCGTAAATCAAAGGAGGCGCCATGGCGAGACTGTTCTCGAACCGCGAGCGCCCGTTCGATCTCGGCGTGCTGCCGACGGAACGACTGCCTCGTGACGCGGAAGCGGCCTTTGTCCCGGCCTGGCAGCCGGGTGATGCGAACGCTGCGGGTCCCGGTTCGATTGCAGGCGCCGTGCCGGACTATCGCGAGCTCTTCGCCAGCCACCTCGACGGCGCCGTTGCACCGGCCCGCGCGCCGGTACCCGACGATCCGGCCGCGCGGTCGAAGAACCTCAAGGCTTCCGCCTACTTCCTAGACGCGACGCTGGCAGGCGTGTGCCGGCTCGAGGCGGGCGACTGGTCCGACGGGGGGCCGCCCGCGCACACACACGCGTTCGTCTTCCTGATCGAGTTCGGGCGCGAGCCAGAGGCTGGCGAACCCGGCGCCGAGTGGATACGCGGCACGAACGTCGCGCGCACCGACCTGCGCATCGCCGAGCTGGCGGTCGTGATCGCGGGCTATGTCCGCGCCCTCGGCTGGGCAGCACGCGGGCACACCGCGGACGGCATGCAGGTCGACATCGGGCGGCTCGCGCAGCGCGCTGGCATCGTCAAGGCAGTCGACGGCGTGCTCGCGATGCCTTTCTCCAAGCGTGGCTTCCGCCTCGGCCTCGTCACCACCGACTATCCGCTCGAGGTCGACCTGCCGATCGCGCCCGGCGCCTCGCTCGACTGGCCGGACGAGTCCGCCTGCATGGGCACCGAAGGCACACGGCCGGGGTTCGAGGACGCTGAACTCGCGCTGCGGCCGGTGCACATGGGCCGCTACCCGATGGAGCGGATCAAGCGCGTCGACCAGCCGACCACGCTGATCCTGCGCGACGAGATCCGCCGGGTGCCCAAGCGCGCCGATCTCTTCACGCGTGCCCTTGCCGGCGACCTTGGCGAAAGACCGAAAAGGGAACGGGCGCGGTTTGCGGTCAAACACCCGCTCGCGTGGGCCATGACACCGCTCATCCGCGCCATGGTGCCGCTGCAGGGCACGCGTGAGCCCTTCGCGCCCACCGGCTTCGGCGGCGACCTGTCCGACCCGCAGCGCAACGCCGACGCGATCAAGGCGCTCGGCTACTTCATGGGCGCCGATCTCGTGGGCATCTGCGAGGCCGAGCCGTGGATGTACTACTCGCACGACGAGGAGGGCAAGCCGATCGCGGCGTATCACAGGTACGCCGTGGTGATGCTCGTCGACCAGGGCTACGAGACCATGGAGGGTGCCTCGGGCGACGACTGGATCTCGGGCGCGCAGTCGATGCGTGCCTACCTGCGCGGCGCGCTGATCGCCGGCCTGATGGCCGCGCATGTGCGGCGCATGGGTTGGTCAGCGCGCGCGCACTCGAATGCGCACTCCGAGGTGCTGCACATTCCGGCGGTGCTGATGGCGGGGCTGGGCGAGCTTTCGCGCATCGGCGAGCTGATCCTCAATCCGTTCATCGGCCCGCGCTCGAAGTCCGTGCTGTTCACCACCGACCTGCCGCTGGTCGCGGACAAACCGATCGACTTCGGCTTGCAGGCGATGTGCAGCATGTGCAGGAAGTGCGCGCGTGAGTGCCCGTGCAACGCGATCCCGTTCGGCCCGAAAGTCATGTTCAACGGCTACGAGATCTGGAAACCCGACGTCGAGAAGTGCGGCAAGTACCGCCTCACCAACATGAAGGGCTCGGCCTGCGGACGCTGCATGAAAACCTGCCCGTACAACCGCGAGGACCTCGTCGAGTCCGAACGGCTGCTCTGGCTGTCCATCGACGTGCCCGCGTCCCGGCAGCAGCTTATCGACCACGACGACCGGACCGGCGGCGGTGAGCGCAATCCGGTCAAGCGCTGGTGGTTCGATCTGGAGATCGCAGGTGGCGTCGCGGTCGCGCCGATCGCTGGCGTCAACGAGCGCGACCTCGACCTTGAGCGCAACGTGAAACTCGCAGCGGGCCAGAAGCTCGCCTTCTTTCCGCCGGCACTGCAGCCCGCCGGCGGGACGACGCTGCAGACCGTCGTGCCGCTCGACCGCCCGGCAGGGCTCGCGGCCTACGCGGCGGCCGAGTCGCCGACTGCCGCCAAGGATCGCCGGGAGAAGCCGGCTGCCTCCGCAGACGAATAGGTGGCACCGTCGTGGTGCTTCCAGGCGGGATGTGTTCGCGTCCGCCGGGACGCGACCGACCAGGCTGCTGCGTGGCCTCTGTTCAGCCAGGCCGGTACAAGGTGCCGTCGTCACGGAAGGCCTGGTCGTCGAAGACATGTCTGAGCATGCCCTTGCGCATCAGCTGCGCCGCCCACTGCACGGCGGTGTCGCGGCTGACCTCGTGACGCGCCACCAGCCAGTCGACGACGCGGCGGCCGCTGGCGCAGCGGCGGTGTACCAGCAGGCCGCGCCGGTATGCGCCCAAGGGGATGCCGCCATCCAGGGCGCGCAGGGCCTGGCGCAGATCGTCTACCGGTGGCGACACGGGTGCCGCCTGCATATCGACGGCGGCGGTGAAGAACAGCTCGGCATCGTCGAAGTCGTGTTCGTCGAGCACATGGCGCATCCAACCCAGCGCCACCAGACGGCGGCCGATTTGTGTGGCCTCGGCGCGACTGACCTTGAGTGCCCGAACCATCCAGTCCACCGCCTCGCGGGCGACGAGGCATTGCCGGTAGCTGCGCAGGTGGTGCATGCGGTCGCGGATGTCCAGGCCGCCGGTGGACCGCATGCGTTGCCACAGCGTCTGCAGTTCGTGCTCCGGCAGCGGAGGCGCCACGTCGGGCGCCACGTCGGGCGCACCGGCGGCCACCGCAGCTGGCGAGTGCCCGGCCAGCCATTGCTCGAAGGCCGGCAGTGGCATGGGCCTGGCCATCAGGTAGCCCTGGGCGCTGCCCACACCGCGCGCGGCCAGATAGTCCCACTGGTCCTGGGTTTCCACGCCTTCGGCGATGAGGCCGATGTCGAGCTCGCGTGCCAGACCGATGATGGCGTTCAGTACCGGACGGCTGGCGCAGTGCGCACCGATGCTCGCGACGAAAGCACGGTCGATCTTGATGCGCTGGATCGGCAGCCTCTCGAGCAGCGCCAGGCTGCTGTGCCCGGTGCCGAAGTCGTCGATGGCGATGCGCCAGCCGCCACGGTGCAGGGCGGCCAGCGCGCCCTGGACGGCAGGATCGACGATCTCGCGCTCCGTCAGCTCCAGCAGCACCTGCTCGCGGGGCAGGGTCTCGGGGTTGAAGAGTTCGGCCAGGGTCTGCGCGATCAGTGGCGCACGCAGCTGGTCGGGCGTCAGGTTGAAGGAAAAGTAGAGATGCCGATGCAAACGCGCCAGCGGGGCCAGGCGGTGGGCTGCGCGGGTCATCACCAGCCGCGACATGCCGTCGATCAGGCCGGTCTGCTCGGCCACCTCGATGAACTCGCCGGGCGCCACGATGCCACGCTGCGGATGTGCCCAGCGCATCAGTACCTCGCCGCCGACACAATGGCCGCTGCTCAAGTCGACGATGGGCTGCACCCAGGGTTCGAACTGGCGCTTGCGCAGGGCACGTTCCAGACGGTGCACCAGGCGCGCGCGCCGCACGCCATGGCGCCAGGACCAGGCCGCGACAGCGCCGCTGCACAGCAGCGCGGCCGAGATCAAGCCCGGCAGCTGTCGACGCCATTCGGCGTAGAAGCTGGAACGGTCGACATCGACGCCGACGGCCATGCCATGCCTTTCAGAGGCCCGGCTGGCCTGCAGAATGATTCCTTCAGGGCCCGTGGCGCCTTCGCGCGACAACGACAACACCTGCAGCTTGCGGCCGTCATCGCCATGCACGGTGATGCGGTCGCCGCTGGCAGCGACGGTCTGCCACGGTCCCTGCTGGGGCAAGGCCAGCGCCCTGGGATCAAGCAGCGCGACGATGGACTTCGAGCCGCCTGCCGGCCGCACCGCCAGCAGTTCCGCGCCGCTCGAAGGGCGCGACATCAGCGTCAGGCGGCTGTCTCGCGAGAGCGGCAGTTCCAACGCTGACGTCTGGCCTTCTGGGCCGCAGGCGATTGTCCCCGACTCGCCCTGCAGCCACCAGCGCCGCACCAGCAGGCCATCCAGGCTGGCGCGCAGCAGGCGCGAGGTGAGCTCGCGGGGGCAAGGTTCGTCGCCGGCTGCCGAGGCGACATCGGTTGCCAGGCTTCGCGCCTGGGCGTCGATCTCGTCCAGCCGGCCATCCAGGAACCGGATCGCCGCATTGGCCGACTCGACTGCTGCCTGCGCCCGTGCCTGCCACAACCAGGCCGCGCCGCCCAGAGTTGCCAGTGCGCACAGTGCCATGGCCAATGCAGCACTACGCCAGATGTCGAGCTCCAGCAGCCGTGGGCGTGCGCGCATCGAGGGCTGAAACGCCCGCCGCAGCCGGCGCAGCCAGCTGTCGGGCGCGACCACTTCGACATCGCCGAAAGCGCTGGGGTCCAGAAGTGAATCCATGGGAATGGGTATCGGCATCGCAGCCCATTCCTGAAACGGGGCGAACCAGGATGGCCGGCAGCGAATCCACCGGCTCGGTGTCCTTGAAGAGCTCTACCAACGCGCTCTTGCGCTGCCTGTTGGACGCCATCACTCGGAACGTTCGTCGAGGCGGCCGAGCTCGTTCACCAACCGGTACACGGGCTGCTCACCGATTGCCCAGTAACTGCGGGTTATCGCCAGGACTCGGGTGGAGATTCGGTCGGAGCGGCCAGACGCCGGCCGCCGCGGGGCCGCCGCGCCACTCAACCTGCCAGACGCACGTTCTGCGGAAACAGCGCTTGGCGTGCGTCGTCATCCATTTCGGCCTTGAACGTGTGGCGGGCCTTCAGCGCCTCGGCGCGTTGCGCTGCCGGCCGCTGGTTGACTTCGTCCAGCCAGCGCTTCACGTGCGGCAGCTGGGTCCAGGCGTCCTGGCCGCCCAGCACGAACGGCACCACGCGCGCCCAACCCCACAACGCGATGTCCACCAACGTGTAGTCGTCACCCAGCATGCAGCGGCGGGTGGACAGATGGTCGTCGATCAGCCGCCAGTGACGCCAGGCCTCGAAATCGTAGCGGTTGAGCGCATAGGTCTTGGGCTCGGGCGCGAAGTGCCTGAAGTGCACGCTCTGACCTGAGTACGGCCCGATGCCGCTGGCGATGAACATCAGCCACGACAGCATCTCTGCGCGCGCGGCCGGCGTCCCGGCAGGCAGGAAACGGCCCGTTTTTTCGGCCAGATACAGAACGATTGCGTTGCTATCGAAAATCACGGCGTCACCGTCGACGAGCGCCGGGCACTTGGCGTTCGGGTTGAGCGCCGTGTAGGCGGGCAGGTGCTGCTCGCCCTTGCGGGTGTCGACAGGCACGGCCTCGTACGGCAGGCCGGTTTCCTCGAGAAACAGCGCCACCTTCATCGGGTTGGGCGCGAGGTTGTAGAAAAAGCGGATCATGGGCTTGGTCTCCGAAGCATCGTGGGTTTTTGTGACGGCCTATTCTGGTTCTGCGAGGCGTCGGTGGTCAGCATGCGTGAACACTTCGCAGGCTTGCAATGCCGGGTTGGACATTCAGCTAGCCCGCTCGCGATTCACCATTTCAGCACGCGAGACCCAATGGCGGCGCCTGCAAGAGCGGAAAGCAGCGTGCCACTCGAATACCAGACCAGCACGAACGCCGGGGACGTCTCGGTGCAGTAGAGCGAGTACGCCAGCGCGCCCAACGCACCCGCAAGCAGCCCCGCAGCAAAGCCGGCGACCCGTCCACTGGATGGCGCCAGCGTTCGAACCGCCCACAGCAGAAGTCCCAACGCCGGCAGGGAGAGCAATGCGATGCCCCACGGACAGGTGCTCCACGAACTGCCCAGCACGAGGCTGCCCGCCTGTCCCGCCGGCGCACTGATCAGCGTGGCGCAGGCGAGGCCGGCCATGGCCAGAACAACGCCCACCACCGAGGCCGCCGCGGCGGCCGACGGCGCACCGGGACGCGAGGCGCGATCGGTCAGCCAGCCTGCGGCCAAAACGAGTGCGCCGATGTACGCCAGCTTCTGGATCAAGGGCACTCCCATGGCGCCGAGCTGCGGGTTGACGCCCGGCCCAGCGACGATGACGATCGTGGCCGCGATCAGGCCTGCGAGCGCGGCACCGGCAAGCCTGCGCTGCACGGCGCGCGGTGCCACCGGGCCGGCCCGGCGTGCCAGCATTTCGACCAGTTCCTGCGTCTTCATGCCTCGCTCCGCAACCATGCCGCCAACCGCTGAAGCCCGCGGTGCACGCGCACCTTGACAGCCGACTCCGATGCCCCGGACCGCGCGGCTGCCTCGGCGACCGAGAGCCCTTCGATCTTGGTGTCGAGAATGGCCTGGCGCTGCTCGGCGGGCAGGAGGTCCAGCAGCTTGCCGATGTCGCGACGGGCCGTGAAGTCATGTTCGACCACTGGAAGCAAGGTCTCGTGCACGTCGTCGATCGGGTCGTGCAGTGCGGCCGACCGGCCATGGCGACGCAGATAGTCGATGAACTTGTGGCGTGCGATGGCGTGCAACCACGCCGTCACGGGCAGTGCCGGGTCATAGGTGGCACGCTGCAAATGAATGGTCAACAGCGTCTCCTGCACCAGGTCCTCCACATCGTCGGGCTGCGTCCGCATGCGGCGCAGGAAGTAGCCACGCAGGCGCGTCGCGGCCAGCGTCAGGGCGGATCGGTAGGCAGCTTCGTCGCCAGACTGCGCGCGCACCCACAACCCGCGTAGCCGGCTTTCCAGATCGTCGCTCACGTGTCCTTGTTCAAGTTCGAAGCTCGGGGCGGTTTGGTTACGCACTGGAAGAAAAATTTCTCTGGCTGCTGTAACCATGCGCCGTGTTGGATCGAACTACCGCTCATTGGAGGCGGCGCCCGCCGTATCCGGTGTCCCTGTTCAACCGCCAAGAGAGCCGACCATGACCTTGCGCCAACTGATTGTCTCCGCACTGCTGCTGACTTCTGCAGCACTGGCCCATGCGATCGAATTCCAGCCCTACAGCGCCGCGGCGCTGGCTGCCGCGCAGAAGGCCGACAAGCCCGTGGCGCTGCAGTTCCACGCCGACTGGTGCCCGACCTGCCGTGCACAGGACAAGGTGCTGCAGGCGCTGAAGGCCGAACCCGGCCTCGACGTCACGGTGTTCAAGGTCAACTACGACACCGAGAAGGACCTGAAGCGGCAATACAAGATCCAGAGCCAGTCCACCATCGTCGTCCTGCGTGGCGACAAGGAGCGCGGACGACTGGTCGGCGACACGACCGAGGCCGGCATCCGCACGGCCCTGAAGTCCGCTCTCTGAGACGGCCGGATGTTCACCGGCCTGTCCTTGCCGCAGTTGGGCCTGAGCTTGGCGGCCGGTGGCCTGACAACGCTCTCGCCTTGCGTGTTCCCCCTGCTGCCATTGGTGCTGGGCGGCAGCGTGCAGGGCAACCGCCTTGCGCCGCTGGCGATGGGTGCGGGCATGACCTTGTCGTTCGCGGCCATCGGCGTCTTCCTCGGTGCATTGGGGCCTGCCCTGGGCATCGACAGTTCCACCGTGCGCACGGCGGGTGCTGCCATGATGATCGCCTTCGCGCTGGTGATGCTGGTGCCCGCGTTGAGCGAGCGCTTCTCGCGCTGGATGCTGCCCATCGCGAGCAGTGCCAACGCGGCCACGGCGCGTCTGGACGGTGGCTCGCTCGGCAGCGCATTGCTGCTCGGCGCCGTGCTGGGCCTGGTCTGGAGCCCCTGCTCGGGGCCCCTGCTCGGGTCAGCGCTGGCCCTGGTCGCGAGCGACGGTGGTGCCGCTCGGGGTGGACTCGTACTGGCAGTGTTCGGCATGGGCGCGGCGCTGCCGCTGGTGGCGGTGGCGTACGCATCCCGATCCGGGTTCGAGCGCGTCCGCAATTGGGTGCTGCCCAGAGTCGAACGTGTGCGTCTCGGATTCGCGCTGCTGCTGGGCGCCATGGGCCTGGCCATCCTCACCGGCGTTGACAAGCAGCTGGAAGCTTTCGTTCTGAACTGGCTCCCGGATGCGTGGGTCAATCTCACCGTCGGCATCTGAACCGTGAATGTCCATGTCCCTCAACGCCTGCATGTCATTCGAAGGCCGCAGGACCGATACGAAAGGTGGTGCTCGATTGCAGTAGTGAACCTCATGCGTCTTTACCGCCTGCAGGGGTTGGAAACCAATCCCTGTCCAGGCAGAACGAAATTCGGGGTTTGTCCAGTCTTCGTGTATCTGCCCCCGAAGCGGCCCGCGCCGCACCCGTTGTCAAACCTGTTCCCTTCCGGAGATTCAAATGACCCAAGCCTTCCACAAGATTCCCGCCGTTGCCCTGGCCCTCGCGCTCGGCGCCGCCTTCACCGCCTTGCCCGCAGCCGCACAGATGGCCGACAAGGACAAGTGTTTCGGCGTCGCGCTGAAGGGCAAGAACGATTGCAAGGCCGGTGCCGGCACCACCTGCGCGGGCACGTCCAAGGTCGACTACCAGGGCAACGCCTGGACGCTGGTTCCGAAAGGCACCTGCGAGAAGACCGAGTCCAAGACCTCGACGACGGGCTTCGGCCAGGTCGTCGAGTTCAAGGAAAAGAAGGCCTGATCGACGCGCTGCGGACCTGCCAGCGCCCCTCGATCACAAGCAGTCCGCACGCACCGTGTCGACCCTGAGCACCGTTCCTGGACTGCGCGCGAAGCGTGCGGTGCCAGCCGTGCCGAGGGTCCGCAGGGGCGTCGGGCTGCCTTTGCGCGCGGGCGTGGGCCTGAAGCCCGAGCATTTCCGGGACGTGCTCGAAACGCGCCCGGACATCGGCTTCTTCGAAGTGCACGCCGAGAACTGCATGGTCGACGGCGGGCCCTTCCACCACTTCCTGGGCCGAATCCGCGAGTTGTATCCGCTGTCCTTGCACGGCGTCGGCTTGTCCATCGGTGCCGAAGAGCCGCTCGACGAAGCCCACCTCGACCGGCTTGCCGCGCTGATCAAGCGCTACCAGCCCGCGTCCTTTTCCGAGCACCTGGCCTGGTCCGGCCATGGCGGCGTGTTCCTCAACGACCTGCTGCCGGTGCCCTACGACCGCGCCACTTTGGACCGCGTCTGCGATCACGTGGACCGGGTGCATGAGCGGCTGCAGCGTCAGATGCTGCTCGAGAACCCCTCGACCTATCTCGAATTCGAGGTCTCGACGATGGACGAAGCGGCCTTCATCACCGAGGTGATCCGCCGTACCGGTTGCGGGCTGCTGCTGGACGTGAACAACGTTCATGTCTCCTGCACGAACCACAGCCGCGATGCGCTGGTCTACATCAGCAGCCTGCCGCTGAACACCGTCGGCGAGATTCATCTGGCGGGCTTTGCCACCGACCGCGACGCCGCCGGCGCGCCGCTGCTGATCGACAGCCATGGCTCGCCGGTCGATGAAGCGGTGTGGGACCTGTATGCCGCGGTGCTGGCCGGCACGGGGCCGATGCCGACCCTCCTCGAACGCGACAACGACGTGCCGAGCCTGGCGACGCTGCTCGACGAAGCCCGGCGTGCCGAAGAGCTGATGCCAGCGCCAGCCGAGGCCGAACCTTGTGGCATCTGCTGGAGTCGCTCATGACCCAGGCCACCTTCGCAGCGGCCCTGCTGGCGCCTGATTTGCCTTGCCCTGCGGGCCTTCGGGCATGGAACGGCTCGGACCCGACCGCACGCCTGGCGGTCTATCGCAACAACGTCGTCAGCTCGCTGATCGACGCCGTGGCCGACACCTTCCCGGTCACGCAGGAACTGGTGGGTGAAGAGTTCTTCCGCGCCATGGCCTCCGTGTTCGTGCGCCAGCACCCGCCGCGTTGCCGCGTGCTGGCGCATTACGGCGCCGAGTTCGCGGATTTCGTCGATGGATTCACACCGGCCCGCGCCGTTCCTTACCTCGCCGATGTGGCAAGACTGGAGCGGGCCCGTGTGCTCGCCTATCACGCTGCAGATGCCGATCCTCTGACGGCCGAGAGGCTGGTCTCGGCAATGGCCAGCGGCAAAGATCTGGGCGCGCTGCAACTGACCTGCCATCCGTCGACTTCGGTGGTGGTGTCCGAGCACGCGGTCGTCTCGCTGTGGGCAGCGCACCAAGGCCACGGTGATCTCTCCGCGGTCGATCCCGCGCTGCCGGAATCCGCGCTGGTCGTCCGTCCCGGTCTGGACGTGCTCGTGCTGCGCCTGCCGCCCGGCGCCGCACGATTCGTCATCGCCCTTCAAGCCGGCGCGGGACTCGCGAACGCCGCGGCACTGGCTGCGGGCGCGGCCGCCGATTTCGACTTGCCCAGCGCGCTGGCGCTCTTGACGGGGCACGGCGCGTTGATCACTGCTCAATTTCCCGGGAGTCGTATTCAATGAACACCACTGCATCGCGCGCCGCGACCGGCGCATCAGCCCCCGAACCCACTCCCATGTCCCGCACTCGAGGTCCTGCGGGGTTGGTCGGCTCGCTGGTTCGCTTGTTCGAACGCATCCCGAACAGCCTGATCGCGTTGCTGGCGCGTTTCTCGATCGCTGCCGTGTTCTGGAACTCGGGGCAGACCAAGGTCCAGGGGCTGGCGCTCAACTTCGTCAGCGGCGACTTTGCATTTGGCTGGCCGCGGCTGTCGGACTCGGCGCTGGCCCTGTTCCAGGATGAGTACAAGCTGCCCTTCGTGCCGCCCGAACTGGCTGCACCGTTGGCGGCGTTCGCCGAGCACTTGTTCCCGCTGCTGCTGCTGTTCGGCCTGGCCGCCCGCTTCTCCGCACTGGCCCTGCTGGGCATGACCCTCGTGATCCAGATCTTCGTCTATCCCGATGCCTATGCCACGCACGGCACCTGGGCGGCGCTGCTGCTGTACCTGATGGCCCGCGGACCAGGAGTGTTTTCGATCGACCACTTGCTGGCGAGACGCCGGTCGGCTCGCCGATAGCCTGAGCATGGCCGCGGACTGATTGCCGATGGTGCTTGGGCATCGAACTTCCGATTCAGAACCTCAATCCCTGGCGACGGACAGGCACAAGGGGCAGGGCTTTCAGCGGAAGTTGATGCCTCGTGGGCATGAGGGTTGCGCACATGGAAGCCTTGATGCGACCTGCGGGTTTCCGTTCTTCAGCTGCCTTTTCGGTAGCTGACGAACGAAAAATGAAATTCGTTCGGCGGCGCTGCTTGGTGCGGCAGGCGTGAGGCCTCGACGAAGACGGCGCGATCCCAGTCGGGAAAGTGGGCGTCGCCGTCGAAACGGGCGTCGATCTCGGTGAGCAGCAGTTCATCGGCCCAGGGCAGCATGGCGGCGTAGAGTTCCGCGCCGCCGATCACGAAGGCGGGCGCTCCGCCGTCCAGCAGCGCCAGCGCGGCGCCCGGCGTATGAGCCACTTCCGCGCCGGCCACCAGCCAGTCCGCGTTGCGCGTGACAACGATGTTGCGCCGCCCCGGCAGCGGTTTGAAACGCGCCGGCAGCGAGTCCCAGGTCTTGCGGCCCATGATCACCGGGTGGCCGCTCGTGACGGCGCGAAAGTGGCGCAGGTCTTCTGGCAGATGCCAGAGCAGGCCGTTGTCACCACCGATGACGCCGTTGCGCGCCACGGCGGCGATCAAGGTCAGCCGCGGTGGTGCCGGCGATTCATGGGCCGGGCTCACACCGCCACCGGCGCCTTGATGGCCGCATGGTGCCGATAGTCGAGCACCTCGAAGTCTTCGTATTCATAGTCGAATATCGACGCCGGCCGGCGCTTGATGTGCAGCCGCGGATAAGGGAACGGCGGGCGCGACAGCTGCAAGGCCACCTGTTCGCGGTGGTTTTCGTAGAGGTGGCAGTCGCCACCGGTCCAGATGAAGTCACCGACGTCCAGGGCGCACTGCTGGGCCAGCATGTGGGTCAGCAGCGCGTAGCTGGCGATGTTGAATGGCACGCCGAGGAAGATGTCGGCGCTGCGCTGATAGAGCTGGCAGCTGAGCCGGCCGCCTGCGACGTAGAACTGGAAAAGCGCATGGCAGGGCATCAGCGCCATCTTCGGCAGGTCAGCGACGTTCCAGGCACTGACGATGATCCGGCGCGAATCGGGGTTGGTCTTCAGCTGTTTGACGACCTCGGCGATCTGGTCGATGTGCGTGCCTTCGGGCGTCGGCCAGCTTCGCCACTGCACGCCGTAGACAGGGCCGAGGTCGCCATCCGGCGCGGCCCATTCGTCCCAGATCGTCACGCCGCGTTCCTGCAACCAGCGTGCGTTGCCGTCGCCGCGCAGGAACCACAACAACTCCAGGATGATGCTTTTCAGGTGCACTTTCTTGGTGGTGACGAGCGGGAAACCTTCGTTCAGGTCGAAGCGCATCTGGTGGCCGAACACGCTGGTGGTGCCGGTGCCGGTGCGGTCGGCCTTGGCCACACCCTGCGTGTGCACATGGCGCATGAAATCTTCGAACTGGCTGCGGATGGGATGGTCGGCGTTGCCAGTCATTCAGAATCCCGTGAAAAGAAAGTCCAGTGCGTCGTCGATGGCGAGACGGTCACGTTTGAGGTTGTCGATCGGGCGTCGCAGCAAGGCCAGTGGGTAGGCGCCGATGTTCGCGGTGTCCGCGTAAACACGCTGCTGGCCGACCGTGAATTCCGGGTTCAGTCGCTGCTTGACCGGTTCCGACGGCAGCAGCCGGCGCAACGGCACCACCACCCGGGTGCCGAGTGCCTGCAGGTGCTCGGCCTGCACGTCCAGCCAGTAGGGTGTGTGCGTCCGCTCGCTGTTGATGGGCGTGGGGTAGACGTCGAAGCGCGCCATCGCTAGTGCGTGTTCAGCGCCTGACGCCGTCTGGCGCGGAAACGTCCACCACCGACTCAGCCAGATGCGCGCGAACACGCTGGGCAAAGCTGCCTTCGCGCTCGATGCGAGCGTTGTAGTGGGCAATGGCCTCGGTGTTGTCCTGCTGCCAGCGCTCACCCTGCAGTCGCAGCACTTCCTCGGTGAGCAAGGCGTCCACGGTCTGCGAAATGTTCAGGCCCATCTGGCGCGCCGTGTCGAGCACCCCGCTGTTCAACGTCAGATTGATCGCGCGTCTGGGCGCGTGCTTGATGCTGTGCATTCATGGCTCCATGACATGTGCATGAATTATGCCTGCGCGTCCAGTGCGTCCAGCCCGAACTGCATCGCCGCCAGCCGCGCATACAGCCCGCCGCGCGCCACCAGTTCATCGTGCGTGCCGATGTCGACGATGCGGCCGGCGTCCATCACCACGATGCGGTCGGCGCGCTGAACGGTGGCCAGGCGGTGCGCGATGACCAGCGTGGTGCGCCCTTCCATGGCGGCTTCCAGAGCCGCCTGCACCATGCGTTCGCTTTCGGCGTCGAGCGCGCTGGTGGCTTCGTCCAGCAGCAGCAGCGGCGGGTTCTTCAGCATCGCGCGGGCGATGCTGATGCGCTGGCGCTGGCCGCCCGACAGGCGCACGCCGCGCTCGCCGAGAAAGGTCTTGTAGCCCTCTGGAAGCGCGGTGATGAAATCGTGAGCGAACGCCGCTTTGGCGGCGGCCGTGACCTCGGCGTCGCTGGCGTCGGGACGGCCGTAGCGGATGTTCTCCAGCGCGCTGGTCGAGAACACCGTGCTGTCCTGCGGCACGATGCCGATGCGCCCGCGAAGGTCGGCCAGGCGCAGATCACGCAAGTTCACGCCGTCGAGCTGCAGTTCGCCGTGCTGGGCGTCGTAGAAGCGCAGCAGGAGCTGGAAGACGGTGCTCTTGCCGGCGCCGCTGGGGCCGACGATGGCCACTGTTTCGCCGGGCTTCACGTCGAGCGAGAAGTCGGCCAGCGCCGGCAGCTTCGGGCGTGACGGGTAGTTGAAGCCGACATGCGCCAGCCGCAGCGCCGAGCCGCCGCTGACGGCCGGCAGCGCGCGCGGCGCGGCCGGTTCGGCAACGGGCGAACGGGTGGCCAGCAGTTCCATGAGCCGCTCGGTGGCGCCGGCGGCGCGCAGCAGGTCGCCATAGACCTCGGACAGCACGGCCACCGCGCCGACGAAGATGATCACGAAGACGACCGTCTGCCCCAGGTGGCCGGCGCTGATGTCGCCGCTCAGCACCGCCTGCGTGCCCTGGTACAGGCCCCAGAGCAGGGCCCCGAAGGTGGCCGTGATGATGAAGCCGACCAGATACGAGCGAACCACGGTGCGCTTGCGCGCGGTCTCGAACGCTTCTTCGGTGGAGGCGTCGAAACGCGCCGCTTCGCGCTGCTCCTGCGTGTAGCCCTGCACCACCGGAATGGCGTTCAGCACCTCGGCGGCGATCGCGCTGGTGTCGGCCACGCGGTCCTGGCTGGCGCGGCTGAGCTTGCGCACGCGGCGGCCGAAATACAGGCTGGGCAGCACCACCAGCACCAGGATGCCCAGCACCTGCGTCATCACCAGCGGGTTGGTCACCACCAGCATGATCAGCGCGCCGATGCCCATCACCACATTGCGCAGGCCCATGCTCAGCGACGAGCCCACGACAGTCTGCACCAGCGTGGTGTCGGTGGTCAGGCGGCTGAGCACCTCGCCGGTCTGAGTGGTCTCGAAGAACTCCGGGCTCTGCTGGATGACATGGGTGTAAACCGCGTTGCGCAGGTCGGCGGTGATGCGCTCGCCGAGCCAGGTCACCATGTAGAAGCGAGCTGCCGAGAACACGCCGAGCGCGGCGCCGACGCCGAACAGCGCCATGAAGTAGCCGCGCAGCGCCATCACGCGCTGACCGGGGTCGGTGGCGACCAGACCCTGATCGATGAGGAACTTCAGCGCCACCGGAAACGCCAGCGTGCTGAGCGCGGCCATCACCAGGAAGACCATCGCCAGCACCACCCGCCCGCGGTAGGGCCGAATGAAGGGCAGCAGGCCGCTGAGCGATTTGACGCGCTGGGCGGGCGCCGAGGCGGGTGCGGGCGCGGGTGTGGGCGAAGGCGCGGCGGTGACAGGGGCAACGATGACGGTCATGCCCCGAGTTTAGGGAGTGCGGCGCCGGCCTGCGCGCGGCGGCTTCGGGCGACTCAGAAACTGGTCTTCGACTTGACGAGGAACTGCACGTTGCTGATGTCGGCCGTGCGGTTCAGCGGCACGGCCAGGTCGACGTGAACGACGTTGCTGAAGGCAGCCCGCACGCTGAAGAAACGCAGGCCCACGCCGACGTCGCTCAGCCAGCCGGAGTTGTCGCTGTTGACGTTGTTGCCGCCCCAGGCGCGGCCGACGTCGGCGAACACGGCGCCGCCAACGCGTACCAGGCGGTACACGAACACGTCGGTGTAGACGCGCTCTTCCACGGTGAACAGTGCGCGGCGCAGCCCGCTCTGGTAACGCAGGGGATAGCCGCGCAGGCCGTTGTCGCCGCCCAGCAGCAATTCGTCCGACGGGTCGGGATTCGACAGCACGTCGCCCGAGGCGGCGGCATAGAACAGCCAGCGCTTGCTTTGCGGCAGGAAGTACGACACCGTGCCGCCGAGTTGCTGCCGCCGCAGTCGATTCTCGGAAAGCTCACCCGAGAGCGAGGCGGAAGCCAGCACCGTCTGCTCTGGGGCCGGCACGAAGCCGCGGCTGATCGAGCCCGAGTACAGCCAGGCATTGCGCGTCGACCCCAGCCCGGTGCTGGCGTAGCCCAGTTGCAGCGTGGAGGCCAGGCCGAGCGCGAAGAACTCGGGGCGGCCGATCTGATTGCGGTTGCGCAGTCTCTCGAACCGGTCCTCGATCAGCTGGTAGCGCAGGAACGGTGTCACCAGCTTTTCGTCGGCCGGCAGGTCGGCCGGTGCCACCAGCCCGGGCTCCACGGCGTATTTGTTGTCGTTAAGGCTCAGCCCGAGCGACCAGCGCTGTACCCAGCCGTTCACCCGGCCTTCCGACCAGCCGCCCAGCACCTCGGCCTGGTCCTGCTGGTGACGGTACTGGCCGATCACGTTGCCGGCGTTGTAGACGGCTTCCAGGCGGTCGTCGGCCGACGCGCTGATGCCCGCCGCCCAGCGCGTGTCGAGCGCATAGAAAGGCCGGGCCAACGTGGCGGACTGGCGCCTGCCGTCGCTGTTGTCGGCGTAGCTGTAGCTCAGCGAGACCTGGTTGTCGAAGGCGCGGTCTTTGGAGATCTGGAACTCGTTGCTGCTGCGGTCGACGTTGCTGCTGTGCCCCAAACTGAGCGCGATCCCGGTGCCCAGGAAGTTGTATTCGCGCAGGTCGAAGCCGAATGAATTGGCGCCACCCGAGCGGCCCAGGCTGATGCCGGGAGCCAGCGTCCAGGTGTCGCGCGTGGCCACCTCGATGTCGACCACGCCGTCGTGCCAGGCCAGCGGCCGCAGTTCCACGTCGTACAGGTAGCGCGTGTTGCGCAGCACACGTTCTGTTTCCTCGATGTGGCTGACGCGCAGCGGCTCGCCGGTCTTGAACAGCAGCGATTCCTTGATGACACCGGCTCGCGTCTGGATGTGAAGCTTGTTGGCCCAGCGGAAGAGCCACTTGTCTTCCCCGGGGTCGCTGGTGTCGAAGATGTTCTGGTTGAGGATGCGGATCTCGCCGATCTTCGCGCCGGCGGCTTCCAGTTCGGCAAAGCTGGGCAGCGGCTCGGCGGTCGCCGGCTGTCCCTGCGCCCATGCCGCGCCGATGCAGTTCAAGGCCAGCGCGAAGGTCAGCGAAAATTTCAGCGCTGACTTCAGCGCTGACTTCAGCAAAAACTTCGATGAGAACGTCCTCGAACGCGCCAGAACCCGAAGTGCTTGGGAAGCCCTGCCGCGTGTCCTCACAGGTTGTCCGCGAAGAGCCGCTGCACGAACAGGTCCTTCAAGCTGTGCGCTTCGGCCAGACCCAGCCGCTCCAGACAGGCCTGCGGCGCCTGCATGCCTTCCCGCAGGCTCCTGACTGTCACCTGCGCAGTCTGCGCCGTCTGCGCCAGTTCGATGGGATGCTCGTTCTCGCGCTTGAGCTTTTTCAGCGTGCGCACGATGTGCAGTTCGTCCTCGGTGAAGTCGGTGCCGAACGGAAAGTCCGGCAGCGGCCCGGCATCGGCCGAGGGCGGCCTTTTGTCTTCCAGCGCCGGCGGCGGTTTGTTGCTATTCCGCTCGGCGAGTTCCCAGCCGGCTTCCAGCTTGCCATGCGCCTGGGATCCCTTGATCAGGCCGTCCTGGAAGCGCGAGTCGGCCACCGCGATCAGCCGCTTGATGACCTCGCCGTCGTGCTGGCCGCGCAGGTCGGCCACGCCGTCTTCGGTGATCACGATGTCGCGCAGGTGGCGCGCAATCGTCACGTGGCCGCAGCTCCCGGCGAAGCTTCGCTTCAGCCCGTCCTTGTTGTCGTGCGTCGAGCGCAACATCATCAGCAGCCGGGCGTCGGGCAGGGCGTGCGACATGGCGACGAAGTTGAACTGCCCGCCGACGCCGCTGACCACCTGACCCGACTTCGGCGCGTCGCTGCAGGCCGCGCCGGGCAGGGTGGCGTTCGTCGTCGTGTTGATGAAACGCACCCGCCTGCGCTGCTCGCGTTTCAGGCGGTCGTCGCCCGGCTCCACGCTGGCCGCATGCAGCCCGAACGCACAGTCCACCGTGCCCACCTTGCCGTTCGGCGGGCCGAACACCGTGTGCGTGGCGGCCGGGTCGTCGACCTCCATGTCGAAAAAGCCGGGCACGAACTCGACGCTGTTCGGCATGCAGGGATTCTGCCGGTTGATGACGGCGATCTTCAGCAGCTGCCTGCCCCGCGCCGCAATGCGCTCGGCGGGTTCGCCGCTGACGTCGAGGTTGCTGGACAGGTTCAGCCGCAGTACGCCACCCGCTTCATGCGCGACCACGGCCTGCGCCATCACTGCCTGCGCCATCGCGTTCATGCCTGACGCGGCGATGTAGCGCGCCGCGGAGGTGCAGCCGGTGGAGATGCAGTTCTGCTGCGCCTGTTCATTGCCGAAGTAGTCGCCGGTCTCCATGAAGAATTCGTGCACCTCGATGTTCGGCGTCAGCCGGCCGGCGCGCGAGTCCTTCACGTACTCCAGGTCGGTGCGGTCGCCGAACACTCGCTCGACCGGCGGGCGCAGGAGGTGCCGCTCCAGTTCACCATGGCCCGCGGGCATTTCCAGCGACAGCGCAGTCACGAGCTGCGCCCTTCGCGCCGGGTTGCCGCAGGTGCGCCGGTACAACTCTTTGACGAAGGGGATGGGTTTGCCGACACCGAGCGGTATGCCCAGGCCGGAGTCGCCATCGACGGTGCCCGGCACGGGTCGACGGCAGCGGCAATGCTGGCGGTGGTCAACGGGTGGGTCGCGAGAGCGTTCATGCGGGCGGGAATGGGAGGTTGGAATGCGAGTTTGGGAGTTCGAACATGGTCATCGGCCAGCATCGCATTCCTGCCCGGCGCCGACTTGACTTTGCGCAAGCAGGCGTCAGACCGGCGCCATGCCTTCGTCGTGCCATTGGCATGCCAACGGCCGGCGGCCATGCATCACATTTCTGCGCCTTGCCTGGCGCCGCAGCCGCGCCAGGTGGTACTGGATGTGGTCGAATAAGGGTTTTGCGGAATGTCGCCTATGCCTTCCCCAAACCAGCCTGAACCGTCGGCCAACTCGGCGGCCAACTCGGCAGACAAGCTGCCGGACGTTCCGTCCAAAGGACGCGCCGACCCGTCCGCCGCGGTGGTGACGGCAGAGTCGGCTGCACCCTCACGGCTGTCGATGCTGGGCCCCGTACGCGGTGCCCTGATGCTCACGGCGCTGGCGGCGCTGGCGGCGGCCCTGCTGGCGTTGCCGGTCACGGAATTGCTGTCCTCCGTCGGCCGCTGGGCGGCGCCGCTGGCCGCAGCCGGTGGCGCGCTGGTGGCCCTGCTGCCTCTGGCGCTTTTGCTGATGAAACTGGCGCGTGAGGTCGAACGCCAGCGGGAACTGCTGCTGCGCCTGGGCGGCGCCGAAGCGAAACCTGCATTGCCCAGCCGAGCCCAGTTCATGGCGCTGATCGAACGTGAGTGGGCGCGTGCGCGCCGCTATGGCGCCGGCGCGGCCGTGCTGCTGGTCGACGTCGACCGCTTCCGCCGTCTGGGCAACGCGCGCGGCGCCGCCGCCGCCGATGCCGTGCTGCGGCAACTGGCCAGCCACACGGCGGCCACCCTGCGCGGCGGCGACGCACTGGCCTTGTACGGCGACGGCCAGTTCGCCGTTTTCCTGGCGCAGGCCGATCCGACCGGCGCGCTCGACGCCGCCGAACGCATCCGTGAACGGCTCGAACAGCTCGAGATCTCCTGGCCCGGCCAGCCCTTGCGCGCCACCGTCAGCGTCGGCGTGGCCACCTTGCGGCCTGCGCACCAGAACCTGGCCGCGCTGCTCGACGACGCCGTGCTCGCCGCCGCCGCCGCCAGCCAGGCGGGCGGCAACTGCGTGCGCTCGGGTCCCATCGACACCGGTCGGCTGCAGGCGCCGGGTTCGTCGGTCGATGACAACCAGCCAGCCGGGCCGTACTGAAAGCCCCCAGGGCCGGGCTGCGCCCAGCCCGCCCCCCGAGGGGGTTCAAGGTGCCCGGCAAAGCCGGATCACCTTGAGCGCCCCCAGGGCCGGGCTGCGCCCAGCCCGCCCCCCGAGGGGGTTCA
>Ga0105046_10005184_pt1 | contig 20630 bp, 17 predicted proteins | sample MAT03_FD_78385 | JGI IMG/M metagenome (GOLD analysis project Ga0105046, IMG submission 78385) | Freshwater microbial communities from Lake Fryxell liftoff mats and glacier meltwater in Antarctica - MAT-03 (megahit assembly) | ecosystem: Environmental > Aquatic > Freshwater > Ice > Liftoff...
CGCCCCGGCGCCAAGTCTCCCAGAGGCGCCTCAACATCAATTTCAGGGGCGAGGCGGCTGAGCAGTTTGATAGCGCGCACGTTCATGCTTGCCCGGTCAATCATGCCCATGCGGGTGGGCAGGTTGTGCAGGCAGAGATTTTCAGCGACGCTGAGGTTGGGGCACTGTGCAAGCTCCTGATGCACAATGCGGATGCCTGCTTGGGTGGCATCAGCGATTGAACCGAGCGTAAGTGCGACCCCATCCATCACGATGCGGCCAGTATCTGGCTTGTGCAGCCCGGCGATGGCCTTGCCGAGGGTTGACTTGCCCGCGCCATTCTCGCCCATGAGGGCGTGAACCTCGCCGCGGCGCATGCTGACGGTAACGTCCTTGAGTGCTTGGGTGACGCCGAAGCGTTTGCTGACGTTCTGCACCAGGAGAAAGTCCTCGCCCGTGGCTGCAATGCCGCTGGCACTGGCTTGCGTGCGAGTGCCGGATGCTGAGTTATCCATCGCCGTTGCTGCCACCATAGAAGGTACGGTAGAGGTGTTCTGGGGCGTGGCCTAGCAGCAGACTTGACGGCGTGTGCCGCGGCACAATCGGCGGCATGGACGATAACTGGCGAACTTCGCGGCCTAGGTCGCTCGTAACATGGTGGTGCAAGGCGTTTCGGCCGATCAAACGACCTCCACACCGCGCGGCCAATTTGCAAACCGCTGTGTGTTTTCCGAGATCTCATCCATGCCGTCCACAATCCAAGCTCAATCGCAGGTCGGCAACCAAGTGTCGCCAGAGTTTACTATTTTCATTGATGGCGCATGCTCACTCTGTGCGCGCGAGGCAGCGTTTATGGCGAAACTGGATGCTGGCCGCGGCAGACTGGCGTTTGTCGACATCGCCGCGCCCAACTTTGACGCGTCGCGTTTCAATCTGACGCAAGAGCAGGCGATGGGCCGCATTCACGGCATGACCGCCACCGGCGAGATTGTCGAGGGGGTTGGTGTGTTTCGCCAGGCCTACGCCGCGGTCGGCAAGGGCTGGTTACTAGCGTGGACGGCGTGGCCAGTGCTGCGAAACTTGGCCGATGCCGGATATTTATTCTTTGCCTGGGTTCGATTGCGGCTGCCCGGGCGCAGCGCGGACACGCGATTGACGTGCAGCGATGGTCGGTGTGAGGTGCGGCTTCGCCCGCGCCAGCCGCTGCGGGCCGGCTGAGTTCGCGGGGGAGCAATCCCCATTCAGGTGCCAGTGCCTAGACTCATTTATCGGGTTATCTTCGCCTTGCCCGGTCCTGGTAACCGTGGGCATTGACTGCCCAAGGCGGGAGCATGTTGTGGCTTTCGCCCGCCATGCCAGCCCGGAAACTTGCTTGGCCTTCAGGCGGTGGTAGGAAGCCAGGGCGTGTCTCAACAGGGTTTAGTGACATTTTACGGTGCGGCTGGTGAAGTCACCGGATCATGTGCCATGGTGGAGTTTGGCGGCAAGCGCATTCTCATCGACTGCGGGTTGATTCAAGGCACCACTGCCGATGAGCTGCGCAACCAAGACCCGCTTCCGTTTGACCCGCGATCGCTGGATGTGTGCGTTGTCACCCACGCGCACATTGACCATTGCGGCCGCTTGCCACTGCTGGTGAGGGATGGGTACGACAAGCCGATCTTCGTGACCAAGCCGACGGCCGAGTTGCTCGAGCCAGTGCTGTTCGGCTCCGTCAGCGTGCAGCACATTCGCTTTGCCGAGGCCCAGAACAACATATTGCGTGCCCCCGCGGGATGGTCGGCCGCTGATGCCGAGCCAGCAGCCATCGCGATGCCGCCCCTCTATTCAAACCGCGATGTCACCCAGACGCTCGATTTGCTGACGCCGGTGGGTTACGGGCAGGAAATTTCAGTTGGGCCCGATGTGCGGATTCGGCTGCACGATGCGGGGCATGTCATCGGTTCGGCGATGGTGGAGATCGTGCTTGGGCAAGGCGCACAGGCGCGACGGATCGCCTTTTCGGGAGATGTGGGGTCGTCGCGCCAGCCGCTGCTTCCCTCGCCGCGGCTGCCGGACTCGCCCGAACCGCTGGTGCTGCTGGTGCTTGAGAGCACCTATGGCAACAAGACTCACCCTAAACCGGGTGAGGTGCTCGACAAGCTGGCGGCGATTGTGCGCACCGCTGCGCGGAACCGTGAGCGACTCCTAGTGCCGACATTCACGCTTGGGCGTGCCCAGAACCTGCTCTATCGCTTGGGTGAGCTGAGTCGGCAAGGGCGGCTGGGGTTGCCCGTGTATCTTGATAGTAAGATGGCGATGCGTGCGACGGAGATCTATGCGCGGCACCACGAGCTGCTGGTGCCGGAGGTTGCAGCGCGGGTGACGGCGGGGCAGAATCCGCTGAACTTTGACGAGCTTTGTTACATCACCAATCGAGCAGACAGCAAGAAGCTGAACGTGCTGCGCAAGGGCGGGCTGATTATTGCTGGCGCGGGCTTCTGCCACGGCGGGCCGATTGTGCATCACCTGATCCATGGGCTTTGGCGGCGCGACTGCCGCGTGCTGCTGATTGGCTACAGCCCTGAGGGATCGCCGGCGCACGCCATGGCCAGCGGCGCAAAGCTGGTCCGTCTGATGGATGTTGATGTCGAGGTCAACGCCACGATCGAGAAAATGAGGGGCTTCTCCGGCCATGCCGATCGCAAGGATTTGATGGACTTTGTGGGCACGATTTCGCCTTCGCCGGCACGCATCGCGCTGAATCATGGCGATTCTGAGGCCCGCAATGAGCTGGGCGAGAAGCTCGCTTCTGCATATGGGTGCGTCATCCACAAGCCGATGCCTGGGGAGCGCTATGAGGTGTAACTGGGCCTGCTTGGAGAGCGTGCTTGCCGTGAGCGGGACCAAGTTTTCTCTGAGTTATTGCCGCTGATGGCATGCGGGCGATCTACCCTCGTCTCCATATGCGCCACTGCGATCTTTGCGTTATTGGTTCCGGACCCGGCGGCCAGAAGGCGGCCATCCAGGCCGCCAAACTTGGCAAGAGTGTCGTCATCGTCGAACGGATGGAGGCCGTTGGTGGTGTGGCGATCAACACGGGCACTATTCCAAGTAAAGCCATGCGCGAAGCTGTGATGGCCCTCACGGGTGCAGCGCGTATCGTGCCCCAGCGACAAGAGGAGGTCACGAGCCGCGAATCCCGCATTCAGATGTTGCTCAAGGCGTGCCAGCGGGTGATTACCGCTGAGAATGAGCTGGTGCGGCGGCAGTTGATCGGTAACGAAATTGATATCGTTCATGGGCACGGCTCATTCATGGATGAGCGCACGGTGCAGGTGGATGGCATCCGCGGCATCGACGTAATCGATGCCGACAACATTTTGATCGCTACGGGAACAACGCCCGCCAAGCCGCCGGGTGTGCCCTTCGACAGCCAGATCATCATCACCAGCGACGAACTCCTCAATCTGAAGGATCTGCCGCGCAGCATGATCGTCGTCGGTGGAGGCGTCATCGGTACCGAATATGCCTCGATGATGGCGGCGATGGGCGTTCGCGTGACAATCATCGAAGGTCGCCCGCGACTGCTTGAGTTCATTGATCAGGAGATTGGTGAGGCGTTGCAGTACCACCTGCGGCAAGCTGGTTGCACGCTGCGACTCGGCGAAAAGGTGATGGCGATCAAGCAGATCGAGACGCCCAGAGGTGGACGGTCTGAAGGTCAACCACTGGCCGAGGCCGTGCTGGAATCTGGCAAATCTGTCGTTGCGGATTGTCTGCTTTACGCAATTGGCCGCCAGGGAGCAACGGGCGGACTGAACTTGCCCAAGGCAGGGCTGATGGCGGACAACCGCGGCCGCATCAAGGTCAACGAGTTCTTCCAGACTGACAAGCCCAACGTCTACGCAGTTGGCGATGTCATCGGCTTTCCCGCGCTTGCCAGCACCTCCATGGAGCAGGGCCGCCGCGCCGCGTGCCACATGTTCGGCGAAACCTACCAGCAGGCCGAGAACCTGATCCCATATGGCATCTACAGCATCCCCGAGATTTCGACTGTTGGCTGGAACGAAGAGGCACTGACGAAAGAAGGCATCCCCTACGAAGCGGGCATCGCCCAGTACAAGGAGATTGCCCGCGGTCAGTTGCTGGGCGACGATGTGGGCATGCTCAAGCTGCTGATTCATCAGGAGACACACTTACTCTTGGGCGTGCATGCCATCGGCACCAATGCGACGGAGTTGATCCACATTGGCCAAGCCGTGATGGCGTTTAAGGGCACCGCCGAATACTTCATCAACGCGGTGTTCAACTACCCCACGCTTGCTGAGTGCTACAAGGTCGCCGCGTTCAACGGTCTGAACAAGTTGCGGCACGTTTAAGAGACTGGCCACGTTGCGAAGTGGCCCGTTGCCAGCTGAAGCGGAATGCGAGTAGAGTCTCGGGTACTTGATATGGCCAAGCAGTCTGCCAGTTCGCATCGCGCCAATGGCACATCGCCAGTTGAAGCGGTCGGTGAAGTGTTGATGCTCTCTCCACCACCCCTGCTGGCAACCTCGCTTGACGAGATCGTTGGCCATGCAGGGCCCAAGGCAGTGCTGCGCGACGCCATGTCGGCAGATCGGCTGCATCATGCGTGGATTTTCACGGGGCCGCAGGGTGCGGGCAAGTTCACCGCGGCGTATGCCTTTGCCGCAGAGTTGCTTGCGGGCGATGCATATGGCGACCGCATGCTTGCAATCGGTCAGCACCCGGAGCTGCGGATCATTCGTAAGGAGCTTGCGCTGCACAGTGAGGAGGCGAGCATTCGCAGCAACAAGCAGACGAGCATTTCCAAGAAGGTTATCGAAGAGTTCATGATTGAGGAGGCGGGCAAAGGGAGCAGTTTGCCAGGGCGTCTGGCCAAACGGGTTTTTATCATCGATGAGGCGGAACTGCTTGATCGCTCGATTCATAACGCGACGACGCAGAACACACTGCTGAAACTGCTGGAAGAGCCGCCGGATGGCACGATCATCATCCTGGTCACGCTCGACGATTATCGGCTTATTACCACCGTGCGCTCGCGCTGCCAGCGCGTGGCTTTCGCCTCCCTTTCGCGCGATGAGTGCCTGACCGTGCTGCGCCAGCGGGCTGATGCAGCCGCCGCGGAGGAAGCCCGCAATGCTGAAATCGCCGAGCAGAAAGCGGCACTCGCTGCGGCGAGTGCACCCAAAGGTCGCCGTAAGCCGGTCGCTGAGATTGAGGTTGATGTCAACGCGGCGGACGACCACGATTCAGACGAGGTCGAGTGGATTGCCTTTGCGCTGCCGGCCGACTTGGCCGAACTGAGCTTCGCTTTGGACTTTGCTGAGAACTCGCCGGGTGGTGCGATACAGGTGATCGCGCAGGACATGTACTCCTGGGGCCCAAAGTTAAGCATGCCGTTAAGCGCGATGATGGCTGGGCAGCCGGGCTGGCTATCGCTCGGTAGCACGATGAATGATCTCGTCGAGGCGCAGGCCAAGCGGCAAGCTGGTGAGAGTAAGCAGTCGAGCAAGGAGTCTGCCAATCGGTACTGGGCACGCAAGATGTTCGCTGCCGTGGCGATGCAGCTGCGCAGGCACATCGCCAAGGACACACTTCGTATCAGCACCGCGCTGGACTGCCTGAGCCAGGCCGAGCGGCAACTTGATGCGAACGTCGCACTCTCGGTCATCTTTGATAACCTCGCTTTGCAGCTCGGCTCCGTCTGGGCGCGAAACAACTAGGCGTGCAGCAACCGGGCTGGCTTTCAGCACGCCGCCGTTTGAGCATCGCCCTGCTGCCAGAGCAGTTTGGGGCGAGGGTTAGTCTGCCGCAGTTCAAAGTGCAGCATGCCCAGCGCGCTGCCCGCGGCCCGTGCGCGCACATCCTCGCGCGTACCAGAGAAGCGAAAATGCCTTACCTCCGGCTCTGTCGCTCCACCGGCAAGGCCAATGTAAACCGTGCCTACTGGTTTGGCAACGCTCCCTCCATCAGGCCCGGCAATGCCCGTAATGGCAAGCGCGTAGCTTGCGGCGGTGCGCTCGCGTGCGCCACTTGCCAGTGCCGCGGCGACCTGGCTGCTGACTGCGCCATGCTCAGCGATAAGCTCACTGGGCACACCGGCCAGAGCTGTCTTGAGCCCGTTGCTGTAGACAATGAGGCCGCCAGAGAAGCTTGTCGAGCTCCCCGGGACCTGAGTGAGCATCGCGCCGAGCAATCCGCCGGTGCAACTCTCGGCCACCGCCAGCGTTTTGCCCGCGCGGCCGAGTGCGGCAATCATCAGTTCAGAAGTGCTTAGCGAGCCGTCGCCAAGGATGTTGTCGCCGAGCTGGGCGCTGAGCGCAGCGACATCGGCATCAATCGCGGCGTCGGCATCAAGCCGGCTGCCCGGCCCTGCGTAGCGCAGACGCAGCGTCAGCACCCCCTGCGAGGCGGTCACCCCGATCAGGGGAAGCCGAGTGCGCGCCATCATGGGGCCAAGCTTGCTGGCAAGGTCGGCCTCGCCGATTCCTATGACGTGGAGCAGTCGCGTCCGCACCGTCTGATCGGCGGGGGGTCGGAGCGCGGGCAGCACGCTGGCTCGCCACATCGCCGAAAGCTCATTCGGCGGGCCAGGCAAGCAGAAGACATCGCAACCGAGTACGCCCTCCCCGACGACTCCATGCAGCCCGGGCGCAGTGCCAACCGCATTGGGCAGCATGCGTGCGCGGCTGGGACGCAGGGTCTGCCGGGCCTGAAGCGCGTTCCAATTGCGGCCGCGGCTGCGCAAAAACTCATCCAGCCAGCGCTGTGCTGCATCATCGGTTACCAGTTGGTCGCTCATCGCCTCGGCCAAAGCGTGGCGCGTCAGGTCGCCCTCTGTCGGGCCCAAACCGCCGGAGACAATCAAAAGTGGCGCACAAGTTGTGAGCCGGAGCATGGTTGCAGTGAGTGTCTCCAGATCGTCTGGCACTGTGGCGCACTGAACGACAGAAATACCCATGATTGTCAGCTCGCTGGCGAGCCAGCGCATGTTGGTGTCTTGCAATTGCCCGGTTATGAGCTCGTCACCAGTTGAAAGGATGCAGGCGCGGGTGTGAGGGGTCATAGGTGGGCGGAACATAGCGCATCGGCACACCGGCCCGGCTTGTCAACCTGCGGTGCCTACCCCAGATCCCTCCCGTGGCCTCCCTCGGGGCGGCACGGGCTTTGCATCTGCATATGCGATGTGGCCCCGGGCTGGGACGAACACCCCAAAGCCGACCGGAGAGCGTTTTACATGGCCCGCAAGAGCGCAGATTGTGCAGTTGACGGGGAGGCGCGGGCGATATCTGCCGCGGCGGCGCAAGAACGTGACCTCATGCCGCCAATGGAGTACTGACCAATGGGCTTTGTCCTTGTCGTCGACGATCGTGAATCAATGCGTGACTCTGTGGCCTCAACCCTGGTGCGTGCCGGGCTGGAGGTTCAGACGGTCGATGGCGGCGCCCCCGCGCTTGACGCAATCGCCAAGCGTCGGCCAGACTGCATCGTGACGGACATGAAGATGCCCGGCATGAGCGGTATGGAGCTCCTTGAGGAGATTCGCAAGCTCGATGAGGACCTATGCGTGGTCATGATGACGGCCTTTGGCACCGTTGAAACGGCCGTGCGGGCACTAAAGATCGGCGCGTTTGACTATCTCAGCAAGCCCTTTGAAGGTGACGAGTTGATCATTTGCGTCAAACGCGCCATTGAGCACGCGCGGCTGAAGCGCGAGAACGCTCTTTTGCGCGCTGGTGGTACGATGGGTGCAGCGGCCGATCAGGGCAGCGGGGCGATGGGCCGCACCGCCGCGGTCGGACGTACAGGGCTAGCGCGACTGATCGGATCGTCACCAGCCATGCGCCGGGTGCGCGAGCAGGTGCTGGCGGTTGCCGAATCTGCTGGCACAGTGCTTATCTGCGGCGAGTCTGGCTCTGGCAAGGAGGTCATTGCTCACGCGATCCACGATCTCTCGCCACGCAACAGTGCCGCGTTTGTCGGCCTCAACTGTGCAGCGCTGAGCGAATCTCTGCTTGAAAGTGAGCTCTTTGGGCATGAGAAGGGCGCGTTCACCGGTGCAGATCGGCTGCGCAAGGGCCGCTTTGAGCTTGCCGAGCGTGGCACGCTGCTACTTGATGAAATTTCTGAGATTCCCGTGCGATTGCAGGCCAAGTTGCTCCGCGTCCTTCAGGAGCGGGTCTTTGAGCGCGTCGGCTCATCAATGGCCATCGGCTGCGATGTGCGCGTGGTGGCCACCAGCAATCAGGATCTGCCCAGGGCCATCGCCCGCGGGCAGTTCCGGCAGGACTTGTTCTTCCGACTCAACGTTCTGCCAATTCACCTGCCTGCGCTGCGCGATCGCCGCGAGGATGTGGCGGAGCTTGCCGAGCACTTTCTGCAGTCGGCCTGCCTGCGCGATGGCCGAACCCCGCCGCGATTCTCACCCGAGGCCGTCGCACTGCTCGAAGCGTATCCATGGCCTGGCAACGTGCGTGAGCTACAGAACATCTGCGAGCGTGCAGCCGTGCTTTGCCGTAGCGAGGTGATTTCTGCGGACTCAGTTGGCCCGTGGCTAACCCATCACGTTACCGGTATCATCGCAGATGGCGCTGTTGTCAGAGCGACACCGCTCAGCGAGTTCGCCGCAACATCCGGCGCCGCATCGATGTTTGCACCCGGTCCGAGCCACGTGCCGCAGTACGCCTCGGCGCTCCCGAGTGTCGGTATTGAAGTCAAGACACCACAATTTGGCGGCGCCGCGCTGGCGGCGGGCGAACTGATTGCCGCCCAGCCGATCGTGCACGCGGGTGACGGCCAGCGCCTCGGCACGGTTGCGATTGTTGATCGCCCTTTGGAAGATATTGAGCGCGAGACGATCGTGCAGACGCTCAATCGCTTCAATGGTCACCGCCAGAAAACGGCGCATGTGCTTGGCATTGGCGTGCGAACACTCGGGCTGAAGCTCAAGAAGTGGAAGGAGCAGCGTCTCGTTGATGCCGCGCTGTAACTGGCAAATGAAGAGTGCGTGCAACAATGATCGGTGATCTTGGAACATCGGGGCCGCTGCCAACACTGCAAACGGTGATGAACTTTGCCTCGCGCAGGCATCGCCTGTTGCTGCACAACATCGCCAATATCTCGACGCCGGGGTACCGCACCAAGGATGTGTCGGTGCCCGCGTTTCAGAAGCAGCTCGCAGCTGCGGTGGAGGATCGTCGCGAGCGCACGGGCTCAGCAGCGGGGGAGCTCCATGTCAAGTCAACGCGCGAGGTGAGCGTGGATGCGGCTGGCCGCCTGGTGCTTCGGCCTCGGGCAATGTCGAGCAACATTCTCTTTCATGATGGTGCCACGCGCGATCTCGAGGTGGAGATGCAGTCGCTGGTGGAAAACCAGACAGTCTACCGCATGGCGGGAGATTTCATGAAAGCTCGCTTTGATCTGCTGCGGATGGCCATCAGCGAGCGTGTGTAAGCCCGGCCTCAGTGACGGAAGCGTCGTACACCGGTGATCATGCATGTCACGCCACTGCGCTCGCATAGCTCAAAAGTCTCACCATCGCGCTTGCTACCGCCAGGATGTACGATCATGCGCACACCGGCATCAATGAGCATCTGCGGTCCATCACTAAATGGAAAGAATGCATCGGAGCAGGCCACGGCATCAGCCAGCGGGGTTTTGGTGGCCCTGCACTTCTCAACGGCCAGCCGCGCTGCTGTGACCCGGTCTACCTGACCAAGGCCGCCCCCGAACAGCCGGAAGTGGCCATCGTCCCCAATCGCCCCACCGATGGCGACGGCGTTGCTGGCCATTGCCTGCACGCAAACTTCTGTCGCCAGCGCGACTTGCAACTGCGACGCCGTCGGCATCGGCCCTGCCTTGTGCTGCCACTCACTGATGACGCCGCGCCGTGTATCACGCTCCTGAGCGAGCATGCCGCCGGGGATGCTGCGATAAGCCATGCTGAGCGCCGTTGAGCATGTGTGCGGTGGTGCAGGCGGCAGTTTGAGCAACCGGATGTTCTCCGAGCGGGCTTTGAGCATGGCCAGCGCATCTGGCTCAAAGTCTGCGGCCAGCAGCACCTCAAGAAAAATGTCGCGCTCGATGAGGCGCTCAGCCGCAGCGCGGTCGATGGTGCCGCTGAAGGCGAGAATCCCGCCGAACGCGGCGAGCGGATCACCGTCGATGGCGAACTGGATGGCCGCTTTCGCCGATCCAGCGCGCACAAGCGCGCTTGCGCCACATGGGTTGGCATGTTTAATGACCGCCGCAGCGGGGTGACCATTGAGCGCGCTCAAAGCCGTAGCCAGCTCGGTGGCCGCAGCCGCATCGTTGCAGTTGTTGTAGCTCAGGTCCTTGCCGTGCAACTGTGTCGCAGCGAAGATGCCGGGGTCCGCCGGGACCGGTTCGGCATAGATGGCGGCCTGCTGGTGAGGATTCTCGCCGTAGCGGGCAAGCTGCTTGCGCACCAGTGGCAGAGCCAGTTCGGCGGGCATGGCGGCCTCAGTCGGGGAGAGTGTTCGGGGTGCGAGCCAACGTGATATCGTGGCGTCGTAGACTGCCGTGTGGTGGAAGGCCAGAGTGGCCAAACGCTGGCGGCTGGCCAAACCAACTCCACCGGTTGCCGCAAACTCACCAAGGAATTCGGCGTAGTGCTCTGGCGAGGTGAGCACGGTGACGAAGGCGTGGTTCTTGGCTGCGGAGCGGATCATCGTCGGCCCGCCGATGTCAATGTTCTCGATCGCCTCCGGCACGGTTACGCCGGGGCGCAGCACGGTCTGCCGGAAGGGGTAGAGGTTGACGACCACGAGGTCGATCGCGGGGATGTTGTGCTGCTCCGCCGCGGCGTTGTGCGCAGGATTGTCACGAATGGCCAAAATCCCGCCGTGAATCGTCGGGTGCAGCGTTTTAAGCCGACCGTCCATCATCTCAGGGAAGCCGGTGTGCTCCTCGACGAGCTTGACCTTCAGGCCAGCGGCGGAGAGTGCTGCGGCGGTCCCTCCGGTGGAGAGAAGCTCGACATTGCGGGCTATCAAGGCGCGGGCAAGGTCGATCAGCCCAGTTTTGTCAGAGACTGATAGCAGCGCACGGCGAATGGTGACGTGGTCGGACATGGAAATGCGCTCGCGGATCGTTACCGCGGCGAAAGCTTGATGATTCGGCCATCACGCAGGCCCAGAATCACTTGGTTGTTGCTCTGCATGAGCACTTGCTGCAAGCCCTTGATGGTGATGCGAGCGATCTCTTGGCCGGTGGCGGCTTCGAGCGAGATGAGCTGCTCGCCGGTGCGAACGAGGATGCGATTGTTTGACATCGCTACCGGATCGGCATCGATGGCGGGCACGGTCCATAGTGGTTTGCCGGTATCACCGCTAAGGGCTGTCAGCCCGCTGCCGGGCACGACGAGGATCAACTTGCCCTGGCCATACATGGGCTGACGGTTCAAGGGCATCTCTGTGCGAACACGCCAAGCCAGTGAGACGGGGTCTGCGGCATTAATGGCATACAGCGACTGATCGTCGGAGGCAAAGAAGACTTTACCATCGCCTGCGACCGGGTTGACACTGCTGCCGGCGGCGGCCTGATAAGTGCCGACGGCGCTGCCAGAGGCGGCATCGATGATGAACATCTTGCCCACTCTATTGATGACACCCACGCGGCGACCGAGCACAGTGACCGGATCAACGCTGATTGGAGCACCGAGCTGATACATCCACGCATTGAGGCCAACACCTGCATCATGGGCGTAGAGCTCGCCAGAGCCACTGCCAAAGACGATGAGATTACCCACAACCGCCGAGCGGGTGGCGAGCACGCGCTGAAAGTGTTGACGATCAATAAGCTCGCCAGTCTCGGCCTTGAGGGCAACTGCCTCGCCATCGTCGCCGATGTAGACTGTGTCGCCAATGCGGCGGACATCCTTGACGCGGGTTGACGCATTCAAGGCCGCGCCGCTCCACCTGAAGCCGCCAGTGCTGCCAGAGAGTGCGCTGACCGTGGACTGGCTATCGACGACGGCGATCTCGTCGCCGATCTGGCTGATCAGGGTGATGCCGCCGACTGTCGGTGCCACACCGATCCAGGTCTGCGAATAGCCGATCGAGTTGGCATCGATGTTCAGGGCAGTGATCGGACCACTCGATGCAGAGCCCGTGGCGACCTCATCGTTCGTGGTGCAACCAGCAAGCGAGCAGAGGGTTGCGGCGATCAAAGCGATCGCTAGTGCGGCGGGCAAGTGTGCCAGGCGGGAGGCCTCGGAGTGACGGGTATGGCGGGAAGTTGCAAGATCAATCACTGGGACCGGCTCCGGGTGCGAGGAAAATCTAGGTGCCAGTATGGTACGACTAAGACGCAACGTCAAGGGCCCCGTCGGGCAGGATTGCTGTTCGCCTGGTCAGTTGGATGGTTTTGTGGGCTACCCCGGTTTCCTGCTCAGTGCTGATGCCGCTTGGGCGATGTACGCTCTATGAGGTATGTTCACGGGAATTGTTCAGCATGTAGGGCAGGTCGTGTCTTGGCAGCCGCCAGTTGGCCCCCGGGCCCAGCGTCTGGTGATCGATCCGCGCGGGTGGGTTTACCAGCCAAAAAGGGGCGAATCGATCTGCAATTCCGGAGTTTGCCTGACCGTGGTGCCCGGCCCCAGCGCAAGCTCCGAACCGGCTGTTGACCACTTGCACTTTGATGTCATTGCTGACACACTGACCAAAACCACGCTTGGCGTTTGGCAGCCGGGTCGGCTAATCAACCTGGAACATGCGGTGCTGGCCTCAACGCCCATGGGCGGCCATGTGGTGCAGGGGCATGTCGATGCAACGGCCGAGGTGGTGGCCGTTGAGTCCGCCGCGGCTTGGCGGGTGCGGGTGCGCCCACCAGCAGGCCTGATGCTGGCGATGGTGCCGCAGGGGGCGATTTGCCTGGACGGCGTATCGCTGACGATTGCAGATCTCGATGCGCAGACGGTGACAGTCTCGCTGATACCGGAGACACTCTCACAAACGACGCTTGGCGGGCTGAAGGTCGGCGATTTTGTGAACGTCGAGGCGGACATTCTAACTAAGACAATCGTGAGCGTGGTGGAACGGGTGCTGGCCGCGGGCAAATTAGGAGCTCGCACGTGAGGATCATGGGCGTGGACCCTGGCCTGCGCATCACCGGGTATGGCGTGGTGGAGACGCCCGGCAGCACGTTGGTGGAGGCAGGGTGCCTGCGACTGGATGAACGCTCCAGCGTGAGCGATCGGCTGCTGGAGCTAGAGGTGGATGTCGAGAAGCTGCTAACGCGCTTCCGCCCAGATGCCGTCGCGGTGGAGATTGTCTTTGCTCATTACAAGCACCCGGCTACGGCGGTCGTCATGGCGCATGCGCGTGGCGTACTGCTTCTGTGCGTGAGGCGGGCAAACCTGCCACTGATCGAACTGCGGCCGACGGAGATCAAGAAGTCGCTCACGGGTCATGGCCATGCCAGCAAGGAGCAGATGCAAGATGGTGTAATGGCCCGGCTGAACCTGGCGGCGCGGCCGGAACCCCCCGATGTGGCCGATGCGATCGCCATAGCACTGTGCGCACAAGTGCGATGGCCCGCGTAAGAGCGCATCAGCGGGCTAAGGCGGGCCATCGGGGATACCTTCGGGAGGAAGTAGAATGCCGGACGCCGCCAGAGCCAACTCGCCCGAAAACTCTCGCCCACCGGCGCGGGTGCAACTGTTTACCGATGGTGCGTGCCTGGGCAACCCCGGCCCGGGCGGGTGGGCATATGTGCTAAAGCACCCGGCGACCGGGAAAGTGCGTGAGGGCAGTGGGGGTCACGCCGAAACAACAAATAACAAGATGGAACTGACCGGCGTGATCCAAGGGCTCACGGCGCTCACGGGAGTGTGCGAGGTGGAGCTTTACAGCGATTCAAAGTACGTGCTCGACGGGTTAAGGTCGTGGCTGGTTGGCTGGAAGGCCAAGGGCTGGCGCACGGCAAGCAAGCAGCAGGTCAAGAACTTGGAGCTTTGGCAGCAGCTTGATGCGCTGGCCAGCGCGCACAGCATGCGGTATCACTGGGTGAAAGGGCATAGCGGGCACCCGGAGAACGAGCGCTGCGATGAGCTGGCAAGCGCCGAAGCCGCCAAGCTAAGCACCAGCCGCACGATGGACTTTTGAGCAACGACTGCCATGCTGGCAGCAATGCGCTGTCGGCACCCGGCGGGTTTGGCGAGGAGATTGTCCTTATGCCAAACTGAGGCACGTCCCGCTCGCGTTATTGTGCCAATCTGCGCTTTTTTGCGGCTTTCTTGCGAGCGCGAGCGGATACTTGCACAGCCACAATTGTTGGCAGGCCGGTTGCATAGGTATACACATGCCACGGACACTCGTTAACGATACATCTTCGGTTTCGATGACCAACCTCGAGTACACCGAACTCATGCGGATGATTTACCGCGCTGGCTGGCGGCCAGAGGGCACGGTGGCTCCGGAAGGGTGGCGTCCCAAGCGCCGCAAGGATGGCACCGTGCGCAAGTGGCCGCGCATGAACTACTTCTCGCGCATGGGACAGTCGGTCACCGAGAGCGACGCACAGGCGATGGCCGATGTCGCCGAGTCCGTCCTGCCCGACATCCCCGACTTTGATGCACTCGGCCACAAGATTTACCAGACGATTGACATGCCCGACCGTGCGCCGATCCGCTTTCCGCGTCCAGGGTCCAAGTACAACTCGTTCGAGTTCTTCTCGGGCGAGTCACGCAAGATCGTCGAGCGGTTCGTACATCTGACGCGCACGGGCAGTTTTCAGATTCAGTAAACGGTGATCAGCGCGATGCGACCGGTGGCATCCTTAGGATTCTCCATGCCTTTGAGAATTCTGCGGCGTGCCAACTTGTATCGACAGCGCTCGAAGTCTGCGCGGCGGCCAACCAAGCCCGCGCAACGAAGCGCATGGCGAAGGACCTTTGGCGGGGGCGATGTCGAGCGGCGCACGCACATTTCCGCGCCGATGATGATCTACTCACTGGTCTGCACGCTCGTTGCCGTCGGTGCGTTCAATAGCCAGAACAATCTGCTGTTCTGGCTTTTTGGCTTGGCGATTGGCATGATCATTGTCAGCGGCGTGTATAGCGGCATGATGCTGATGGCCGTGAGCGTGACGCGGCATGGAATCGAGCCAGTCGCCATTGGTGAGGTTGCGGAGATTGGCTACACACTAAGTAACACCAGTCGGGTTACCCCCTCCTTCGGTCTGACGATTGAGGAGGTTTACCTGCAACTTAGTGAGCAATCAGAGCCAGTGGGTCAAAGCCTTCCGGGCGATGTTGACTCCCAGGCCCGGGGTTTACTTGATGCGGCACCTACTGGATTTGTGAGCTGCGTCCCGCGCAGGGGGCAGACAATCTGTCGCTCCATTGCCGTTGCAACTGCTCGTGGGCGCGTTCAGTTTGCTGGCGTGCGAATCACATCCAGCTTTCCATTTGGTATTGTCCGAAAGTCGCTCACGTTCTGGTTGCCGGCATCGCTGGTTGTCACTCCCCGCGGGCAAATGCCAGATGGCCTAGCTCTCGCGCCTGCCAACTCGCGTGGTCCGGTGGAGACTTCACGCCGCGGCGAGCAGGGGGACGAGGTGTTTGGTGTGCGCGAGTATCAGCAAGGAGACTCGCCCCGCAAAATTGCTTGGCGGAATACCGCTCGAACAGGCGAGCTGCGAATCCGCATGCATGTTGCGGCGCAGGAACGCTCCAGCACGATTTTGCTGTTGGTAGAGCCCGGAGCCAAGCCCGAAACAGTCGATGAGGCCGTGGAGCTCGTTGCCGGGTCGGTACGGCACATTCTCAAGGGAAACGGGCGGGTGGGCGTCATTTTGCCGCGATCGCTTGTCATTCCTGCCCGCTCTGGCCGCGCTCACGAGCAGGGCGTGCTGCTGCAACTGGGTCTTGTCGCACGGCACTCTGGGCTTGCAGCAACAATCGCACCCGATTCAGCTGCGGCCAACGCCACCAATGGGCGGCTTGAGCAGTTGGCGCGCCGAAAGCGTGTGGATCTGACGATTGTGGCAACCGCGGCGGGGACGATTGTCAAGCGTGGCGGTTCGGAGGCGGCGGCATGAGCCAGCTTTCCACTTCGGCTTCTGCAATGAGCAACCCGTCGGCACTGGTGGCGGCACCCATTCCGCCAACATCGGCTGGCTTTCGCACCTTTTGCACGCTCACGGCTCTCGTCGGCGTCATTGCGTTTGCAGCTGCAGATGCCAAACCTTTGCTCTTTGTGCTGGTGGCAGCGGCGGCGGGGACCAGCATTTTGCTTGGCACGCCCGGTCGTCCAGCGCGCATGCCGCGTTTCATGCTCAATGGGTTGGTGGTCGTCTCGCTGCTCTACTCCGCGGCGATGGTGGTGATGCGCAGCAATGTCATAAGCGATCTGACAGACTTCCTCGTACTGGTGCTCGCGCTCAAGCTGTTTGATCGCATGACGATGCGAGATGAAGCGCAGCTGCTTGGACTGTCAATGTTCGTGGTCATCGGCGCGGTGCTGACTGGGGCACAGCTCTCGCTCGGCTTGACGCTGGTGGTCTATACCCCGCTCATCATCGCGGCGTGCATGCTCTGGCAAGTGCATCGCGGGCGCGAGATCGCAGCCAGCCGGCCCGGGAGCAATCGGGCCGCAGCGCAGGCAGACCCCGCGAAATGGCAAAGGTCACTACTGCGGAGCGTTATGACGTTGGTGGCGGTGAGTCTGCTTGCGGGTGTGGCTCTGTTCGTTGTCACGCCCCGGGTCTCCATCCCTGGCGGGGCGTGGGGCAGGCCTCTCAACGGAGCGGTGACCGGGTTTAGTGACAGCATCCGTCTGGGTGCGAGCGGGCTTCTCAGTGAGTCGTCGGAGGCAGTGCTGGATGTGACGATGCGAGATGACACCGGCAAACTCATTCCGCCCGGCGGCGATCCGCTCTATCTGCGCGGCGCAGTGCTTGACTCTTACAATGCGGCGACAGGCGTGTGGAGCAAGTCAGGCCGGATGGCGGATGTGCGGCCGATCAACATCTCCGGCTCTCCGGGCGACTGGATCGCGCTGCCACGCTGGGTAGACGTGACCAGCATCCGCGAGGCAGCCGATCAATTTGGCATCGTCGACCCTGCTGACGAATCCGCGGATTCCACTGTGTCCTCAGGTCCCGATGGAGACCCCGAAACGCCCGCTGCCACGGTAGTGGGCGAGCGCCGATCGCGGGCGCACGTCATCGCCGACATTACCATTCGCAATGCCAGCGGCCGCTCCGCTGCGCCCGTCTTTGCGCTGCTAAGGCCGATCGAGGTTCAGTTTACAACTAGTGTTGACAAGATCTCCTATGAGCCGGGGGATGCAACTCTGCGGCTCGCGAGCGAATCGGGTCGGGTGTCGTACAGCGTCAAGTCAGCGCTTGACTACTTTGAGGACTCGCCCCGGCCGCCGATTACCGTGCCGCCGACTTCTACGAAGCTCCGTTTGCTCGCGGCCACCTTGCGGGCCGATGCAGATGTCTCTGCGACCAAAGCCGACCTCGATGCGCCCGAAATCCGCCGCATCGCCAGGCAGATCGTCACACACCTTCGTACCGGGTTTCGCTATTCGTTGGAGATGATCGCTCCGGAGGAGGGGGAGGACGCGATCGATATGTTCCTGTTTCGCACGCGCTCGGGGCACTGCGAGTACTTCGCCTCCGCGATGGCAAGTCTCGCGCTGCACGCCAAAGTGCCAGCGAGGATCGTTACTGGCTATGTCGGTGGTGAGCACAACCCGCTCTCGGGAAGCTATCTGATTCGCGCCTCCGATGCACATGCATGGGTTGAGGTGCAGACGAGCCCAGGCCGCTGGGAGACGTTTGATCCAACCCCGCCTGGCGAGCTGCGCCATCAGCGCAGTTCTCAAACCGGCCTGGTCGCACAGCTGCGCCAGCTTTGGGACGCCATGGAGATTACCTGGGGCAATAGCGTCATTGGCTTTGAGCAGACGCGAAATTCCACAGCATCGACCGGCGCTGGTGTGATGGATGGTGAGAATCTTCGCGGTGTCGGACGCAGGGTTCAACAACTTCGCGCCACGCTTTCCTCGATCTTGCCTGAAGGAATGCCAGGAACGGTGCTGCTGGTGGCCATTGGATTCTGTGTGGCGTTCGGCACCGTGGCCATTACTCGAAAAGCCGCGGCGTGGCTCCGCGACCGTGCGCAGAAGCGTGCGACCAAGAACCGATTCGCCAGTACGCCAAGCTTCTTTGTTCGCGCGGTGCTGGCCATGGAGGCGGCTGGTGTGCCAGCGGCACCATCCCTCACGCCCAGGCACTACGCACACGCGCTGCAAGCAGGGGAGTTTGGCACACAGTTGCAACTGGGCAAGCGTTCGCTGAACCTGCAGGATCTTGGCCGCCGGTTTGCCAGCGTGGTGGAGCGGTACTACGAGGTTCGGTTTGGCGGCAGCGCCGAAGCCGCGGCGGATGCTGAGCTGGCAAGCGATGTTGAGACGCTGCTTAAGCCCAAAGGCGTCTGATGCAGCCGGTCCGATAAGGCCATGTTTCGGTAGGTACAGGCAGGATTGTGCGCCTGTCGGTGGTTCGCGCGCACAGATTCGCCGATGAGCGAGTGTGCGCGGCCACGGTGCCCGCGTTAAGACGAGTTGGCTTTGGAGGTTTCTACTGTGCCAGCGACGCGATCTCGTGGAGAAAACTGGAAGACCTCGCTTGCTCAGATTGTCGAGCGTGGTGGCTGCCTTGAACTGGCCGTACGCCGCGCGGATGAGGAATGTCCGGCTTCCGGGCAACAGGCACAGGCCCAGTCGCCATCCCCAGTTGCGGATCTGCTTTGGCGCGTAAAGTTGGCTCGAGTTGAGCCGGTGCTGACGGTGGAGCGCCCCGCCGCGGCAGGCAAGGCCATATCCCTCCAGAACGGCACGCCGCTGACGGTTTCGATGTGCATTGGCCAGAACCGCTGGAAGTTTCACTCTGCCGTCAAGGGCAGCGATGATCGCTTTGTTTACCTGCAGTCGCCAGAGACCGTACAGCGTTGCTCGCGGCGCGAGTTTTTGCGAGCTGAGACTGCGGGGCTGAGGTTGCCGGAAGTTCGTTGCTGGCCGATTCGTGATCCGATGACCGCAGTGCCATTTGAGATAGCATTTCGCACGCTGGGCGCCCTTGGCGGCAACGGACAGACCGACGCGGAACGTGTGGTGGAAACGTCAAGTAGTCTTGGGACGCCACCGGCGAGCGAGCTTGCACCGGGGTCGCTCTGCCTGCCGCAGCTTGGACCGGGCTTTGTAGCGAGACTGCTGAACATCTCCGGCGGCGGCGTGGGGTTGATTGTCGATCACAGCAACAGCATGTTGCTGGACTCGGCGCCTTTTTTGTGGATGCAGATTGACCTGCGGCCTGAGCTGCGCACGCCGCTGGCCGTCACGGCGCGCCGGGCGCATCAGCACATGGATGCCGGGCAGAATATCTGCGTAGGCCTCGCCTTTGAGTTTACCTGCCACCCTGAGCATCAGAAGTATGTCAACCTGACCCTTGCCGCCTACGTGGACGGTCTGATCCGTTCCGGCAAATCTCAGCTGGTGGCCTAGTCAAAGCGACCGGCACGCGAGCACCGAGTATGATGCCCAGATGGCATCCCAAGCGGCTCCGGCAATCAACCGACATGACGAGCTCTCCCAGACGTTCGCAGGCATGGTCATTTCGCTGGATGTGACCGATCTGACGGCATCTTGCGAGTTCTACGACCGAATGCTGGCCTTCGCACCGATTGGCAAGGAACGGTCTGGCCGCAAGCTGGCCTGCACGCTGCTTGCCAGTGAACTGGTGCCAAATGTGGTGCTGCGCCTGCGCGAAGCACTCGGTAAGCGTGTGGGCGGCAGTGGCCCCGGGGGCATGCTGCGGCTGACGGTTTGCAACAACCGTGCTCTTGAGCGCATGCTTGCCCACAAGGGAAGCTGCCGCGTTGTTTCTGAGCAAGCCGATGAGCAGGGGCAGATCATCTCACTGATGATTCTCGATGGCGATGCTTACTCCATCGAAGCGTGCCGGCTGCTCCCTGAGCTAATGTAAGTTGCCGTTTCAAGAGCGGTTAGTGCATGCAGTCGGGGTGGCTAGCGGGGACGGCCGAGTACCGTGCGGATCCGTGCAATCAGCTCAACTCGATTGACTGGCTTGGAGATGAAGTCGTCGGCGCCGCAGTCGGTCGCGCGCTCAACATCACTCACTTCATTGAGTGCGGTGACCAGAACGATGGGGATCGTCTTGGTCGCGGGGTTCTGTTTGAGCCGTGAACAGAGCTGAAAGCCAGACATTCGTGGCATCATCACATCCAGCAGCAATAGATCGGGGGCGAGCGTTTCGATCTGCTTAATTGCATCCAGCCCGTCGCTGGCGGTGCGGATGCGACCGCCCTGCTGCTCGACAAAGTCCTCTAGAAAGGCCAGGAGGAGCTCGATGTTCTGCTCGTTATCGTCAACAACGAGGACATCGAGGCCGCGTTTGATCGGAGATTGGGATTCGGGTGCCTTGATAACCACGGAGCATTCTATCGCCGCTGGCCGGCCCCTGTGCGGAGAACCGTTGTTCGACAGGCGCCGGCGCGCACGGGTTGTGGGCCAGCTGGGATTCTGGCCGATACCCTCTGCCGTGGGCTTTGCGCACGGAAGCGCGGGCGTGCATCTTGCTGAAACAGTGCA
>Ga0105046_10005186_pt1 | contig 20627 bp, 18 predicted proteins | sample MAT03_FD_78385 | JGI IMG/M metagenome (GOLD analysis project Ga0105046, IMG submission 78385) | Freshwater microbial communities from Lake Fryxell liftoff mats and glacier meltwater in Antarctica - MAT-03 (megahit assembly) | ecosystem: Environmental > Aquatic > Freshwater > Ice > Liftoff...
CCATTCGCCCGTTCGCCCTTGCGCCCTTTAGCCTTTTCTCCCTTTCGACCTTTCCCCGTTTCCCCCTTTCGCCTTTTTCCTGATTGTGCATAACTACCGAACACTGTAGCCCCCTGCTACCTATATCTTTGAGGCTTCTTAGAGGAGAATCTAGTTGAGATGAAAGTATCGCAACGTTGGCTGCAGGAATTTGTGGATCTGGACCCTGCAGAATGGGGCCCTGCGCGGGTGTCGGATGTATTAACGGGGCTTGGCTTAGAGGTTGAAGACGTTGAGGATATGTCTGCAACGCTGAGTGGTTTTGTTGTAGGCAAAGTCCTCACAAAAGAGAAACATCCTAAAGCAGATAAGCTCTCGGTATGCACGGTAGATGTTGGTGATGGCACTCCTCGTACAATCGTATGCGGTGCCTCTAATGTTGAAGCGGGCCAAACGGTTGCGGTTGCTCTTGTTGGTGCGGTGGTTCCTACTGCGCAGTTTACGATTGTGGCCCGCCCGCTTCGTGGCGTAACATCGGAAGGAATGATCTGCTCTAAAGCTGAACTTGGCCTCGGTGAAGATCATGATGGTATCTGGGTTCTGGATGTTGATGCGCCAGTAGGAACTCCACTAGCACGTGCCCTGGGCATAGATGATGTTGTGTATGATGTTGCAATAACGCCTAATAGGGCCGACTGTTTATCGCACGTCGGCATTGCGCGCGATCTCGCAGCATATTTGAGTACGAAGTACGAAGTACCAATTACGAAGTATCAAGTACCAATTACGAAGTACCAAGTACCAATTACGAAGTACCAGCTTGCCATCAGAGTTGAGGATGCTGATCTCTGCCCGCACTACATTGGCCATGTTGTAACAGGTGTAAAACCAATTGATAGTCCGCAATGGCTTAAGGATAGGCTTACCTCCATTGGACTGCGACCGCGCAACATCATCGTTGATGTTACCAACTACGTTAACATGGAAATGGGTCAGCCCCTTCATGCATTTGATGCAGCAAAACTTTCTGGTGATACGATTGTTGTGCGCAGAGCTACTACGCAAGAAAAAACGTTTGTTACGCTCGATGGTAAGGAACGCACACTAACAACTGATATGTTGATGATTTGCGATGCCGCTAATCCAGCAGCAATTGCTGGAGTCATGGGTGGACACAACTCGGAAGTTGATGATTCTACAACAACGGTTGTTATTGAATCTGCCTACTTCGATCCGTCATCCATTCGGCGCACGGCAAAGGTACATGGACTAAGCACGGATGCATCGTATCGCTTTGAACGTGGCGTAAACCCCGCAGGCGTGCGCTCGGCTGCCGATAGGGCAGTGCAGCTTCTGTGCGATCTGGCAGGGGGCTCTGCTGGACAACGTATCGAAGTTGGTACGCCGCCTCCAGTGCGCAACGCGATACGTGCTGTGTATGAGCGAATTTGTAGGCTGCTTGGAATTGCCATTGATGACCACACCATTACTCTCATGCTAGAAAGTGTTGGCTGCGATGTAACACCAGTGTCTAACGCGCCATCTACCTACAACGTTGTGCCACCGCAATGGCGTGCAGATATTACGATTGAAGCAGACCTTGCGGAAGAAGTGATGCGGCTGTATGGGATAGACAACATACCGTCTAGCACAATGGCAAATGTTTCGTTAGATGCAGCACGTTTGCCAGCAACACTCAGGGCTGGTGGAGAACATGGAACATCGTTGCGCAATCAATTGCGGACGATGCTGGTAGCACGAGGGTATTATGACTGTGTTACAAATGTTTTGACAAGTCCAGAGAGAGCTACGGTAAAACTCAAGAATGCATTGGGGTTAGACTTCTCTGCCATGCGCCTATCTATTATTCCGTCGCTTTTAAAAGTTGCTTCGTATAACCTTAGGCATGGTCAACAAACTGTTCGGCTGATGGAAATTGGTTCGCAGTTTAACCTTGATCCGTCAACGGAACTGGGCGTTGGCCAAGAAGAGGTGCTCACCTTGCTTGTTGCAGGCCAGACAGATCCACATTGGAGTAACAAACCACGTGCACTTGACTTGTACGACCTTGTAGGTGAGCTCCACATCCTGGCCCCAAATATCGAGTCGGTGCCGATTCCAAACGGTCCAGCATCGTTCACAAACAACGTTGTTGAATTATGGCTTGGTGGTATCAAGATTGGCGTAGCAGGCGAAGTACAGCCCAAGCTTGCCGCACAGTTTGATATTGAACGTGGTGTTGCAGCCGCAGTGATACATCTGCGCGCTGTGCCATTGCAAAAGGCAGCGTACAGAGCTGTAGGACAATACCCATCTGTGCGCCGCGATCTAGCGCTGATTGTAGACGAAGGTGTTACGGCCGGCCGAATCATTGACGTAGCAAGAACCGCAAGCCCCCTCATTCTTAAAGACGTGGGCGTATTTGATGTGTATCGCGATTCAAGTTTGGGCGTGGGACGCAAAAGCATTGGTATTGGACTTACGTTTCGTTCTGATGAACGAACATTGGTTGAAGCAGATGTAGATAGTGCTGTAGACTCGATTCTCAAGGCAGCCACGCGCGACCTAGGAGCGCACGTGCGGGGCACAACAATGGAAACCACATGAGCACACAACAACCCGATATGCTTCCTGAACACGAACATCGTGGTGGAGAAGATCAACAGCCAGAGCGACTTTTTTCCGCCGACACACCGCCGGTAGAAGCAATCGTTCAGAGGTTCTGGGAAACAGTGCGCAAGAGTGCTGATGTAATCGTGACGCTCCGGCAAGAGAACACGATGATTAGTGCTCAAAACGCCGCGCTTCGTAGGTCTGAAAAGGACCTTCAGCAACGCATGGAAGATCTGTTGGCCCGCATTGCTGTTCTGGATGTACCAAGTGGTACGGTGGTAGAAAATGCGAGCGACGCAGTGATGCTTGCCGAGATGCGTAAAAGTATCGACCGTACAGAGGACGAGCTCAAGTCGGTGCGCGAAGCCAACGAATTAGTGAATGCGGAACTGCAATCCATGCAAGAAAGTTTAACCGCTTCCGAACATAGGATTGTTGAAGCCCAGGAACATCTTCAGGATAACTCATCCCTCTCCGAGCAGTTGACAGCAGTAAAAGCGGAGCTTAAGGCACGCACAAAACATTTTCACGAAATACAAGATTCGTTTCAAAACGCACAGGACCACCGCCTCGGGCGCGAAGCCCTGGAAATGCGCCTACAGGAGCTTGAGCAGAAGTCGGGCCTCAATGATGAAACTGCTCTACGAATCGCAGAATTGGAAGAAGAAGTGGCGGACCTACGGCAACAGCTCAACCGTGCACTTGCAATCGTGCAGATGTATAGGGCTGCCGGGTTGCGGCATGTTGAAGATCCAGACCTCAAGGATCAGATGCCCTTGTTTGGTATCCAGCCTGCCTCCGTCCCTCAGGGGGCTGATGTGGCTAAACCAACGCCAGAAACAACGTATTTGACGGATGCGGAAATCAAAATTTTAGCGGAACGCTTGGATAAAGTGGCAGACCAAGTGGCGCAATTGCTTGGGATTTCCTAACTTACAGCTCGACAACGAATAACTTAACCCCGACCAAACATGTCGAAAGCGATCAGAGTCACGATTGGTGGAAAAGACCTTACTCTTCGCGGTAACGATGAAGAGAAGATCAAAAGATCAGTGCGCGAAGTCAATCTTCAAGTTCAACATTTGCAGCAAACACTGCGGGAGCAATCGACGCCAACGTTGACGGTCCTCGCCGCCCTGAATATCGCGGAGAAATACCTCGATGTACAGGACCAGAGTTCGAAGGATGTCAGGTTTGTATCGGATGAACTCGAAAAGATGACCCAGTACCTGGAGCGCGCCTGGCGCCAGCCCCTTCCATGACTCCCACTTTTACATGCAACGCCGGGTGGAACGCTGGCCGCATTCCGCTACCATTGTCGCACGCTTGAAAAAGAACCATACAAGTTTTTTCAACTAGGGAATCAGGCTCTGACCATCCATGGCAGGCCTCACTTGTCGTAAGACAAGAATGGTAACAACCATTCAGTGGAAGTCAACGATGGTAAGGATGATACCCACTGTGCGTTAGGATTGGTTCTTTTCCCAACCGAAAGCAAACCGGGCTTAGGCTCGGGGTAGCGGGATGTGGCTCTTTTGTTTACTGAACACCTGCGAGAGATCTGGTAGGTGCACCGCATTTGGCGGAGAAGGAGTTTGCATGGACCCGACGATTATGGGAGTCGCGGTTGGGGCAGCAGTTGCCCTGGTCGGATTTCTGATTACGTACCTCAGTGGTAAAAAATTGGCCTCAGCAGCCATTGCCGAGGCAGAATCTCGAGCAAAGACGTTATTAGACGAGGCTGACAAAAAAGGCGAAGGGATTAAACGCACCAAGATTGACGAAGCCGATGACAAATTCCGTGAACTCAAACGCAAGTTCGAGTCGGAACGCGACGCAAAAGAGGCAAAACTTCGCAACGTCGAAAAAGAAATCAATAAGCGTGAAGAAGGCATTGATCAAAAGTTAGAAGTAATCTCAAAGAAGGAGAAGCAAGTTGCTTCTCTTGAAGGTGAGGTAGTCCGTAAGTCTCAACAGGTTGATTCAAAGGCTAAAGAGATAGACGCTCTAGTAGACGAGCAGAATGTCCGTCTTGAGCGCATCACGGGCATGAACCGTGAAGACGCTAAGAAGTTCCTCGTGGATAACATGGTGAACGAGGCCAAAGCAGCAGGGGCTCAGCTGGTGAAGGATGTGCGAGACGAGGCAAAACTGAATGCTCGTAAAGAAGCACAGCGCATTGTTCTGATGGCAATCCAGCGAACAGCTTCTGACCACTGCGTGGAGTCTACCGTTTCGGTAGTTAACCTGCAATCAGAAGAAATGAAGGGGCGCATCATCGGCCGTGAAGGACGCAACATTCGTGCGTTTGAAGCAGCTACCGGTGTAGACCTCATCATTGATGATACACCAGAGGCAGTAGTTATTTCGGGGTTTGACCCGTTCCGCAGGGAAGTAGCTCGTACCGCACTTGAGCGCCTCATGGGCGACGGACGTATTCATCCAGCACGCATCGAAGAGGTTGTAGACAAGGTCCGCAAGGAACTTGAAGAAGAGATGATTCGTGTTGGTGAGAATGCTCTGATGGAACTTGGCATCCACAACATCCATCCAGAGATGATTAGGTACATCGGCAAGATGAAGTACCGTTCTTCTTATGGCCAGAACCTACTTGCACACTCGATTGAAGTTGGATTCTTGACGGCCATCATGGCCAATGAACTTGGTCTTGATGTGAACCTTGCAAAACGTGCGGGACTCTTGCACGATATTGGTAAGTGTATCGACCGTGAAATTGAAGGTCCACACGCCCTGCTGGGTATGGAGCTTGTTAAGAAGTACAAGGAACACCCACTGGTTGTAAATGCCGTTGGTGCTCACCACGATGATATCGAAATGGAATCGCCAATTGCCGTTCTTGTACAGTCGGCCGATTCCATCAGTGGCGCCCGCCCGGGTGCCCGCCGTGAGTCGCTGGAGAATTACATCAAGCGCCTTCAACAGCTCGAAGAAATTGCTACGTCGTTCGACGGTGTTCTCAAGACCTATGCTATTCAGGCGGGTAGAGAAGTTCGCGTGATGATTGAGCCAGACCGTATCGATGACCTACGTGCAGATCAACTCGCTAATGACATCGCAGGACGTATTGAAACTGAAATGGAGTACCCAGGCCAAATCAAGGTTACGGTTATTCGAGAACGTCGCTCGGTGTCCATCGCCAAATAAAACGTGAAACAAAAAGCCCCATGTCACTCGACATGGGGCTTTTTTTTATTTCGCCCTTTCGCCCTTTCGCCCTTTCGCCCTTTCGCCCTTTCGCCCTTTTATTCGGCGTCCTCTACAGACTCCAACACGTCGGCCCAGTAAGCCCCTTCTGTGAGAGCTGCGGGATCGATACGTTCAACGGCCCGTTCGAATTTCTCGAGAGCTGCGTCGATGTCATCGCTAGGGTCGGCTTCCAGCGCCCTCCATGCCTCGAGGCACAGGAGTAGGTGGCCGAGAGATGTGTTAACGAATTGTTGAGCGTAAAATCCCCAATCGAGATCGAGGCATACAACAACTCCATCTGCACGTTCATCAACGCAGATTGCATCTCCGTATGCGGTTTGACCCACGCGCCAATACGATCCGAAAAACTCGTCGGTTGGCTCATCGAAATCTTCGAGCGTTTCCATTACGGAAAGAAGGCGAACCGGCTTTTCGTCAAACACCAGTTCAGGTTCGGCCGCTTCTGGTAGACCGGCCTTTGTTAACATTTCAATGGTTGCCGTTGGTACCAGCATGTTGGCAAGGTCTTCCTTCATAACTAGACGTAGTGGCGTACCACCCCAAGACCGTGCTAACACGGCTGCTGGTGGAAGTGCTTGCGGTTGTACATCGTTCATCAGTGCACGGAGGAAGAGGGCAGACGTCAGCGTCATGTGTGCCAGATACACAGTGTCGATATTTTCTTCATTCGTAGGTTCGGCTTCAAGAGCATCGGATGCCTCATCCCGAACAGAAGTAAGCATATCGAGTTGCTCGTTAGTGAGAGCTCCAAGTGCCTCGGGATTTTCGAGGATGTCTGGCAGACCGAGGGAGAGAAGGGTAGGGTGCATGGTAGGTATGGAGTTACGGAGTTACGGAATTACTGAATTACTGAATTACGAGAATGATTACACCAACAACGGCAACAGCAGCTCCGAGCACTGTTCTCCAATGGAGGGTTTCTTTATGAACAATGCGGGTGATGCCCATAACAACAAAGGGCACAAGTGAAAAAATTGTTTGAGCTACTGCTACATCCAAACGTGACGCAGCCACAAGTGACAACGTAACGCCAATGATAGGACCGAACAGCGTACCAAAATACATAGCGCGTGCGCCGATACGATCTCGAAAAGCTTCTTTTATGGGGCGATGTGGTGCCCGGCGTATTATGTCTAGCGCATACGTAGTGAGAAAACCAATACTCATGCGCATAAACGTGGCGTGAAATGGGGATACATTGCCCCCATCGGCCTGAAGGCCAACTTTGGCAAGGACTAGGCCTGAGCCCTGGCATATTGCTCCTCCAATGGCCAAGAGCACGCCCGTAGAGAATGCACCGTAGCCCTCGCGCGACACTTCAGTGCGTTCCTCAACGGAACTCATGGCATACATTACGCCAGCAATGGAAAGCCCCATTCCGCATAGATGCCGAAGTGTAAGTTGTTCGCCAAGAATGAAATATGCAGTGATGGCTGCGGCTGCTGGCGCAGCAGTACTGAGAACACTTTGCCTACGTGCACCAAGAATGCGTAGTGATGTAAAGCCAAAGAGATCCCCGATTGCCAATCCAACAACGCCGCTGATGCCAAGCCATATCCATTGGTTGCTGCTGGCAATAGTGAATATGGCCCACGGCCATACCTGCATAGTAACGCAGGCCAGAATGAAACTAGCGCCCACGGCCAGCAATAGGCGGACCTTATTAAGCAGGCCAGGATCTATGCGCCGCGAAGCACTAAGGAACTCAAGAGTTCCGAACGACCAAGAAAACAACGTGCCACAGGCGGCTAAGAGGCCAATAAACATCTACATGTTAAGAAAATGAAATAGGGAGCGTTGCCATCCATGCTATCGCGCCAACCAATAAAGTTGTGCTGACGACAACTACCCATTTCTTTATGCCAACATCTTGGAAGTTGCTGCTGATTGCGCCAAAGTACATTACCGATGCAAACATCACGGTCAACAAAACATAGTCGTCCGAATGCGTATTGGATTCTTGGGCACGTTCCATGTATCTGTCGTATTCAAAATCTAAACTGTCGGCCTTGGCAACATCTACCAAAACATATTCTTTCATCGCAAACGGATGTAGCGGTGCTGAACGGTCAACAAACGGATTGGTAGCAAGCCAGGCGTCTATAGCACGATGAAGCCGCGGCGGCATTCTGTTGTGATAAAACAGTGCTATGGAATCATGATGAAGAAGCCGGGCTTCAACGAACGATGTAAAAAGTTCTACGTCTAAAGAGTGCTGTTGATTTACCTCTGTCCTCAAAAACGAGGATTGGCGATTGAATGCAGCAGCTTCGTGCATTTTAAACTCTTGTAAGCCACTCCAAACATGTGATTGATAGGCGCACCAGGCGACTGACACCGTTGCGAGCGTAATAATAACGGTAGTAAGTGTTTCGAGCAGTTTATGCGATTTCTCTGGTACATCCATTAGACCTCCCGTGGTGGACATAAAAAAAGAAGGGGGCGCATGCGCGCCCCCTATCAATTACCTGCTTTTCTTCTTATGGCGATTCTTGCGAAGCCGCTTCTTGCGCTTGTGTGTGGCCATTTTATGGCGCTTGCGCTTTTTTCCGCATGGCATGTGAACCTCGTCTGTTACTGTGAGAGAATTTGTTTTTGTTGTTACGTTTTAGTTCCGAGTTGTTTAATCGCCATCGAAGCCCGCTTGCCCAAATCTGATGCTGGATCAGCGTCTCTGCAACGCTTGAACCACTTCAGTGCCTCGTCAAACTTCTGCTGTTGAGCAAACATTACGGCAAGATTAAGCGTTGCAGTCTGATTCTTAGGATCGGCCTTTACAACATCAACAAGTACCGCCATTCCGTCTTCTTGTTTACCAGTTTCAAACAATGAATACGCATAATCGATGCGTACGTCTGTTCTGTTTGGTGCGATGCTGTCAAGAAACAATCGATAATACCTCGTTGCCTTTTCAAATTGCCCAAGATCATAGCTGATGTTTGCAGAAGAGAGAACTAACATGCTGTCTAGCGGCCTCGCCTTTAGAGAATCTTCTAACGTGGCCAATAAGTTGTTCATCGTCTCCTGCCGTTGCGTCGTGCTTTGTTGTCTGCTCGTTTCGGCTGCTCGCTCCTGGGCAAGCCCCTTTCCTTTTTCAATGTCTTTGCCAATTATGTAACGAGTGTAGGCATACGAGCCACCACCAACCACGGCCACAACACAAACGGCCAGAATTACAACTTTTGTATTCATTTGCCAGTTGTTGTCTTGTCAGCAGCATCACGCAAACGGTTGTGAACCTTTTCTTGGAATTCAGAGCTCACCTTGAATGCAGGAATAAACCGTTCTTCAAGAGGTACCGGATCTCCAGTACGAGGGTTGCGGGCCATGCGAGGCTTTCGACTTTTGACACTGAATACACCGAAGCCCCGAAGTTCGATTCGGTTGCCTCCAGCAAGAGCATCAATGATGCTCAGAAGTAGCCCATCAACAACTGCCTTGGTCTCAAGCTTTGTAAGCCCGGTCTCGCTGGCAATCTTATCGACGATGTCGGCTTTCGTTACATTCAACGTGGCCTCATGGTCTGCGGTACAATACTCAACGTGTGATTGCGTACCCTTAGCGTGCCTTCACATTAAAAGTACGGAAGGCAAACATACGAAAGCCCCTTATTCTGAACAACCTTAGCCACATGCAACGGCTAAGAATTCCTATCTTTGTTGCTTCGGAAGCTATGGAGGAAGTTTGACTTGGATTGAACAACTGGCCGCATCGCAGGATCAGCAGCTGCAGCAGATGCTTCGGGACACCGGTAGGTTGCCGAATCATGTGGCTATAATTATGGACGGAAATGGACGCTGGGCTCAACAGCGAGGCAAGGCGCGCGTTGAAGGCCATCGTGAGGGCATGGAGAGTGTGCGTTCGGCTGTGAAAACGTCCTCCCAGCTCGGTATTGGCTATCTAACGTTGTACGCCTTTTCGATAGAGAATTGGAAGAGGCCAGTACCGGAAGTGCGTTTTTTGATGTCACTTCTCGAGTCTTACCTTCGCAAGGAGGTAGGCGAGCTCCACGCCAACGACGTCCGGGTCCGGACTATTGGCAAGACAAATGCGCTGCCGAAGTCTGTTCAACGGATTCTCACCGAGTCCATCGAGAAAACAGCTGAGAATAAGGGGCTTACCCTAACGCTTGCCCTGAGTTATGGTTCCAGATGGGATATCCTGCGAGCCATCCAGGTGCTTGCCATGGACGTTAGGCGTGGCAAAATCTCACCTGAAGATCTCACGGAAGAAACAATTGGCGAGTATCTTCAGACCTCATTTATGCCAGATCCCGACCTGATCGTTAGAACCAGTGGCGAGGTGAGACTTAGCAACTTCCTCCTGTGGGAAGCGGCGTATGCCGAGTTATACATCACGGACGGTCTGTGGCCGGAATTCAGGACGGAAGGCCTGTATCGTGCTCTTACGGACTATGTGATGCGTGAACGCCGGTTTGGGAAAATTTCTTCCCAAGTCCAAGGCGCAGAACCAAACCAATCGATGTCCACCCTGGAACGGATCCTGCATGCGCTCAAATAGGGGGCTCGCGGCACTCGTTGCACTTGTTGTATTGGTCCTATCCGTTGCCCTGGTGCCTGCTCAGCAGCAACAGGCGCGGTATCCGATTATTGCTGGTATTACGGTTGATGGTCTTACCGAAGGTGCAGATATGCAGACGGTGATATCGTACTCGGGTCTTCGCGTAGGCCAAGAAGCACGGCCAGACGACTTGGTTATGGCCGTTAGGAACCTCTGGAACCGCCGAACCTTTAAGGACGTACGCATAGAGCGCGAACGTGAAACTGCGCTCGGCGTTTTCCTCGTGATTCGGGTATCTCAGATGCCGAGAATTAGAAAGATTCTCACCGTTGGGAACGACGAACTGTCTACAGACGAAATCATGAAAGCAGCGGATAAACGCAATGGGGAGATACTCTCTCCATATGATGAATACCTCGTTCGCCAGGCCGTTAAAAAGCTCTATACAAAAGAAGGGTTGCTTTTTGCCAAGGTTACTACCAAGCTGATCTCGGCCGACTCGATGAACTACTTCGACCTTGAGATATCGGTGGCGGAAGGGGCTGAGTTTAACGTGGCAACGATCGATTTTGTGGGTAACACAATCTATTCCGACAAAGATTTGGCCTCAGCATTCTCCGATACAAAAACCAAGAATTGGTTTGAGGTATGGTCATCTTCAAAATTCGATATTGAAAAGTATAATGAGGACAAGAAGCTTCTACAGGAATGGTTCTACGAACATGGACTGCTTGATGCTGAAATCCTTGGTGATACGATTATATATGACGAAGAGCTGCTTACCGTTACAATTCAAATCAGAATAAAAGAAGGCAAGCCAGTTACTGTCCGCAATATTTCGTTTGCTGGAAATACAATCTACACGATGCCGATGCTTCTAGCACGCCTGCGTATTGATCGGGGCGAACCATACAACCAGAAGAAATTCAACGACAATCTTTTTGTAAATCAGGATCAATCAGATGTTACGTCTTTGTATGCCGATAATGGATATTTGGGGGCGCGATTAGACCCTGAGATTATTCGAATAGGTGAGGACAGTGTTGATATTATCATTCGCGTTGTAGAAGGTGAACAATACACCATCCGCCGAGTTGAGATTGTTGGCAATACAAAAACACGCGATCGCGTTATTCGGCGTGAATTGTTCTTCAGACCTGGCGACTATTTCAACCGCTCAGCCCTAATCAGAAGTATCCGTGGTCTGGGTGTGCTTAACTTTTTCAATCCTGAAACACTCAAGCCAGATGTTATCCCAGTGGATAAGACCAAGGTAGACGTGCAGATGAAAGTTGACGAACGATCAACAGATACATTCAACGCATCTGTTGGATTTGCCGGCGCCTTTGGACTAACGGGATCAATCGGTGTAACGCTCAATAATTTTGATATTAGCGAGCCATTTCGTGGTGGTGCTGGCCAGGTGCTGTCCTTCCAGTGGGAATTCGGTCAGGCCTCTCGTTTGCAAACGTTTCAGATTTCGTTTACCGAACCCTGGCTATTTGGTCAACCAACATCTATCGGTTTTAACCTGTACGACACCCGTCAGAACTTTAACATTAGCGTTCGCAGAACGGGTATGGCCGTTAATGTTGGTAGGCGTTTTCGTTTTCCGGATGACTATTTCCGCGGTGATTGGAGTGCAACGTTTGAGCGTATCGAATCGAACACTGCATCGCTATTCTCTCGTGCTGGTATCAACACGGCATTTACACTTGCTCAAACGATCTCTCGCACCAGCTACGATAACATTGTTTTTCCAACATCGGGTTCGCGATTTGCTCTTACGATGAGAGCGGCACTCGGTGCCCTAAGTCTTGGAACAACCGATTTTGGTAAGATCGGATTTACGTTCGACATGGTAAACCCGCTGCTTTCCATCAATGGCTACCCCCGTTTGGTGATGTTCCTCGGAACGGAACTGGGCTTTGTTGATGGGATGAAGCAGGACACCACGATTCCTCCACAGGAACTCTTTTACATGGGTGGTAACGGTTTAGGGGGCTTTGCGATAACGCCGCTGCGCGGGTATCGTGACAACTCCATTGGTCCACTTTCTCCGAGTGGTCAAAACCTTGGTGGGCGTATGCAGGCCCGTATCGTAGCCGAGCTCCGCTTTGCTCTGGCACTCAGCCCCTTCCCAATCTATTTGCTTAGTTTTGCCGAAGCAGGAAACGTTTGGGCTAACCTTAGAACAGCTGATCCGTTTGGGCTAAACCGAGCCGCTGGATTTGGTATGCGGCTTCTGCTTCAACCCATTGGATTACTAGGATTTGATGTTGGCTATGGCTTCGATCCCGATCCATTTACGGGTCAGACCTCAGGTTGGCGTTTCCACTTCCAGTTTGGCCGATGATTCTAAAAAAATTAACGATTCAATTATGTCACCCAATGTTTTCACGAATGGACCTCGTATGATTCAACGCATTTGCGCCCTCCTCGTTTTCACCGTTCTTGCTGCATCTATTGCAAGCGCACAGAACTATAAGATCGGTGTTGTTAGTGCCGAAGTAATCCTCAAAGAACTGCCAGAAGCTCTCGCTGCCAGCAAGTTGATAGAAGAATCTGGACTCAAGATTCGTGACACGCTTCAAATGATGCAGAAAGAGTTCGAGGCACGCATCGAAAGTTACCGCAAGCAAGAAGCAATGATGACTGCCGAAGGCAAACGCAAAGAGGAAGAATCACTCAATGCATTACGTACACGTTTCCTGCAGTACCAAGAGGAAAAACTTGGCAATACTGGTGAGGTTGCTCGGATGCGAGAGGTTCTGCTACAGCCTATCCGCGCCAAAGTAAATGAAGCAATCGCGGCGGTTGCAAAAGAAGAAAAGCTCAACATGGTACTCGATAAGGTTGCAGGGCTTGTTCTCTACAATGAAGACAAGGCAGACATTACGTACAAGGTTCTTGATCGTATGAAGAGAGGCAATAACTGAAACGTCCAATGTTGAAGTGGCTCACCTTTTTAACCAGCTTTGTATGCCTTGTGCTTGCGCAATCTGCGTTTGCACAAAAGATAGGATATGTCTCAACAGACGCTATCCGTGTACAATTCGAGCCAAATAAACAGGCAGAAGAGCGCCTCAATTCATACGTAGAAGAGTGGAAGGCCGAGATGGCTCAGCGCCAGCGCGATATTGAAGAACTTGAACTTGAGATTAAGAAGAACCGACTCATCTGGAGCGACCAAGAGCGCCAAGTAAAAGAAAAAGAAGTCAACGATAAGCGTATCGACCGTGACCAATATGCTCGAATGAAATTTGAGCCAGGTGGGGAACACGACCAACAAGCCGAGGCCCTCTTCAAGGCAGTTTGGAATAAAATCTATTTTTCCATTCAGAAGGTCAGCGTCACCGAGGGGTATGACATAGTTTGGGACAAGAGTGTTCAGCCACTTGTCTATGTAAATGCGAAGTACGACATCACCGTAAAGGTTATGAAGGAACTTGGTATCGATGCAGATGAACTCGAACGCAAACAAAAAGAAGTGGTAGACTCAGATCCACGTAACAAACGCGTTGAAGAGAGCCGTAAACGTAAGTCCCGTAAGTCAACCGTAGATAGCACGCAGAATCCCGACGTTACGCCACCTCCGGCAACAACAGACACTACCAATCCTAAGGCGCCGGTTATAATGCCTAGTGGTCTCATGCCCAACGGTCTGCCACCAAATGGAGAAATGCCTGGTGGTGGCCCGGGCCGAAGTCTGCCTCCTCCTACCCCAATTCCAGCAGATACAACCAAAAAGGAAGACGTACCCAGATGACGCCGTTTAAATCGTATACGGTTGCAGATCTTGCACTTCGTGTTAACGGCGTTGTTGGCGGAGATGGGGCATGCATCATCCACGGGCTCAATAAAATTGATAGCGCTGGAGAGCACGAAATCACGTTCCTATCGAACGAGGCGTACGTTAAGTTCCTTGGAATTACGAAGGCCTCATGTGTTCTCGTTCGACGTGAGCATACAGAAGAGGTCCGGGCTGCATCTCACATCGTTGTGGAAGATCCGTACAAAGCATTTGTAATCTTGATGCAGGATTTCTTTCCAAGCAATTCAATGCCGCCAGGAGTGCGCTCAACATCGGCTACAATCGACCCGCTCGCAACAATCCACCCTCTGGCCTCGATAGGTCCGGGTTGTGTTGTGGGAAAAAACTGCGTGCTTGGCGCTAACGTCCAACTCGTTGCAAACGTTGTACTCTATCCTGAAACTACCATCGGCGAATCTTCCGTGTTACACAGTAACGTTACGTGTTATTCTTCCACGGTAATAGGTGAACATTGCATCATTCACGCTGGAGCGGTGATTGGTTCGGATGGATTTGGATTCCTCGAGGAACCTAACAAGTCGTTCATCAAAATTCCTCAAGTTGGATCTGTTCGTATTGGCAATAACGTTGAGGTTGGAGCAAATACAACTATCGACCGCGCAGCCGTAGGTGAAACCGTTATCGGTGATGGTGTAAAACTCGACAATCTGGTGCACATCGCACACGGTGTACATGTTGGTGAACACACCGCGATTGCGGCACAAACAGGGGTTTCTGGGAGCACAACGCTTGGAAAGCGCAATCGCCTAGCTGGACAGGTCGGAATTGTTGGACACATTACTACAACTGATGATGTAGTGGTTTACTCCCAGTCTGGCGTTAGTAAAAACGTAACCCAGCCGGGCATTTATTTTGGCACTCCCATCAAAGACCACCTAACGGCACTTCGTATTGAAGCGGCAATCCGCCAACTCCCAACAGCACTTCAAGAGCTCCGTGATGTGCAACGTGAGCTTTCAGAACTCAAAGACAAAACAACTCCATGAACAGTAAACAAAAGACGGTTGCTGCAGAAGTTACGATGGATGGTGTAGGATTGCATACCGGGAACCTTACGTCTATGACGTTCCGTCCAGCTGCCGAGAATACTGGATATCGATTTATCCGTACGGACGTTGCCGGGTCTACTGAGATTCCAGCTATTGTTGATAACGTAGTTGATATTTCTCGCGGAACAACCATTGCCGTTGGAGATGCCCGCGTTCATACAGTGGAGCACGTACTTGCAGCAATGGTAGGCATGGGAGTAGACAACTGCATTATCGAACTGTCAAACAATGAGCCCCCTGTAGGCGATGGCTCCTCGCTGCCCTATGTTGAGATGATTCAGCGCGTAGGCCTCGTTGATCAAACCCATGACCGACAAGAACTTGTGGTGGAGGCCCCAATCAGGTACCTCGACGAAGCGCGAGGTACTGAAATTGTTGCCCTGCCAAATGACAAGTACCGAGTGACCGTGATGGTTGACTATAAGAATCCCGCGCTGGGGAGTCAGCATACTGGACTCTTTGACCTCGACACTGAGTTTGTTACGGAATTTGCGCCCGCCCGCACCTTTTGTTTCTTGCACGAAGTAGAAGCATTGTATGCACAAGGGCTTATTCAAGGGGGCAATCTTGATAACGCCATCGTTATCGTGGACAAGGAAATGTCTGATGAAGAACTCCGTGCAACACTTGCTGTAATGGGCATTCATGGGAATGCTGTTATTGGAACCAATGGTATTCTGAATAACAAGGATCTTCGCTTTAAGAACGAGCCCGCACGGCACAAGCTTCTAGATATGATTGGCGATTTTGCTCTTATAGGGGCGCGCCTAAGAGCACAGGTTTTAGCCGCGCGTCCGGGTCATGCAGCCAACATCGAGTTTGCTCGTAAGGTGCGCCGGTTATTTGAGAAGCAGCAAAGCGTTAGGCGCTATCAGAAGTCACCAACAGAAGGTGTTGTCTTTGATATCAATGCTATCCTCAAGATGTTGCCACATCGGTACCCGTTCTTGATGGTGGACCGTATTACGGACTACGACCCTGATGCTAGCCGAATAGTAGGTGTAAAAAATATCACGTTCAACGAACCGCAGTTTATGGGGCATTTTCCTAGTCGGCCCATCTTCCCGGGCGTGTTGATTATGGAGGCAATGGCACAAACAGGTTGCTTGTTGTTGATGTCCAAAGGTGTAGACCCAGAAACTAAGCTGGTACTCTTCACTGGAATGAACAATGTGAAGTTTCGTAAAGAAGTAGTGCCCGGTGATCAGTTGGTGATGGAACTTGAGATGACGCGGTTTAGATTTAATATTTGTCAGCTTGTAGGTAAGGCCTACGTTGCTGGTGTGCTTGTTGCAGAAGCAGAACTCCAAGCAGCTGTTGTCAACCGTGAGGTGCCCTCATGATTCACTCTACGGCGGTAGTCTCTCCAAAAGCACGCATCGCTGAGAATGTTACTATTGGCCCGTTCTGTGTAGTGGAGGACGATGTTGAAATCGGTGCAGGCACAGTTCTTATGGGGCATATCTATGTAGATAATGGTGCTCGTATTGGTTCGGACGTTACCATTCATCCTCATGCCGTTATTGCTACTGCACCGCAGGATCTCAAGTATCGCAATGAACATACAGTTGCAATCATCGGCGATCGTACGGTTATCCGTGAGAATGTGACGGTAAACAGGGGCACCGTTTCTAGCGGCAAATCCTCTGTTGGCTCAGACTGTCTAATTATGTCCTATGCCCACGTTGCACATGACTGTGTTGTGGGTAACAATGTGATTATGGCAAATAGCGTGCAACTTGGTGGACATGTGGATGTAGGTGACTGGGCAATTATTGGTGGCCTTACGGGCATCCATCAGTTCTGTAAAATTGGTGCCCATTCTATGATTGGCGCGTGTTCGCGTGTGCTCAAGGATGTACCTCCCTTCACGTTAGTTGGACGAGACCCACTGATCGTGGAAGGCGTAAATATGGTCGGTTTGCGACGCCGTGGGTTTACGGCGGAAACAATCAAAGCTATTGATGAATTCTATGATGTTCTCCTGCGTTCAGGTTATAACAACACTGACGGACTTGCCCGGTACGAAGAAATCACGCCGGTAATTGATGAGGTAGTTTCCTCATGTATATCATTTATTCGCGGGTCTAAACGCGGTATCTATCGTGGCGGTTCAATCAAGTTGTGACGCGCCCCTTACTTGTTGCATTGGTCATCGGCGTTGCCGCACATGTTGCATCGGCTGTTGATGATGGCCCCTTCCCAACACCAATTGCAAATCCGTTAGAAGCACGGATTGGTACAATGGTGCAACCAGCAAAGAAAAGTCTTCGCCTCGATATCGGCGCATCGATTGATATTGGCGAGTTGTATCGTGATAGCACAACGGGCTGGTTGCGGCTAGGTGCAGACTTCATGACGTACACGCGGCTACGATCCGATGGTAGCTTTAAGTTCCCTGTTGAAACAAGCGATTACTACTTTGGTATAAATGGTTCATGGCGTGCTGCAACGATGCCTCTTGAGATGCGACTTCGAGTTGCACATATCTCGTCTCACCTTGTGGACGGATACGCGGATCAGTCCGGAACGTTTGTTACGCAAAAGCCATTTGTGTACTCACGGGAATTTGTCGAAGTCCTTTTTGGCTGGGAGATCGGGGTACTCCGTCCGTATGCTGGTGTAACGTACGTGTGGTCTCGGATACCCAATACGTGCAACCCGTTTATCCCACAGGCAGGAATCGATCTTCGGTATTCTTTAACGCCATCACTCCAACTGCGCGGTGGTTACGATTGGAAGATGTCTGGCATCGATGGAACCTACGCAACTGCACAAGCTGCGCAGGTAGGCGTGTTTGCAGATATGTGGAATGGCAGAGGCATCATGCTGAGCGTGTATGGCTACAATGGTAGGAGCATGCACGGCATGTTCTATAACCAAGCAGATAGCTACCTAGCCGTGGGATTCCAAGTGGTGTGGTAGGGGGCGTTTTACGGCACCACTACAAACGGTATGATTTTTATAGCGCCAGAAATTGTCTCAATCACAGCAAGATATCTCCCGGATGAAACCGCAGGTAGAGACACTGCAATGCTCTGCGTACTCTTGATCTGCCATCTCACATGATCAACACGGGAACCTGCAATCGAGTAGACATCTGCATGCAGCACTTCTTCTCCATAGATGCCGGATATCGTTAGATCTTTTCCGTTTGAGGGATTAGGCAATGCCAATGCCGTATGCTCTGATTCAGAATTCCCAACAGAAGTTGTTTGTTCAAATCCAACATGTGTTACGGCCGTTGTTGTGATTGGACTGCCAACGGGCTGACCATTTCTTGTGATAGACGTAAGAGTCTCCGCGATGTCTAGTAGTATCGTATCGTCCGTTACACGCTGAAACGTTGTGCGCCGCGTTGTGGCCTTGATCACAACATTTGCACCGCTAATCGTAAAGGAATCCGTTGTGTTGCCAAGAATAGTCAAACGCGCCACTTCTTGATATTGATTCTTAGGAAGAATCAACGTACCAAAACCATCATATCTCACTGAGTGTTGCCCAAGCCTACTGCCAACCAATTGCGGAGTTGCGTTTACGCGGAGGGTTGCCTTGTACGCATCGAGAAGCTGGCCGGTGTACACAATCTCAGTAGGGCGCATATCATATGGGTCCACTACAACGGTCATCTGCGTACGTGGCGTAGTGATTCCAAGAATTTGAAAATATCTACCTACCGCACGAAACAACGTAAGTGTGGTATCCGCCAGTACACCTACTTGGGCCAGCGGATATTGAGCACGAATAGAGTCGGGAAGTTCAGACCTACTTAAATATTGTTGCTTTTCTTGGCCAGTTCCCATGAGATTCCTAAAATCCCAAACAACACCAGCACCAGACGCACCTGGTGAGACATTGGGCGTGGTAACAATTGTTCTAGAAATGTTCTTTGAGGGTGTTGGCAGTGTACGCACATCTAATTTTGGCTGCGCAAATGCGCTAACAAAGGCCAAAGAGGTTATAACAAGGAATGCGAGAATCTGCTTCATGTGTATACGTGCTATGTTCATTGGTTCGATACTTCTCTAGGTGACGCTACTAAACTGCAAACATTAGCAGCATGTAACACCTTGACAAAACCTTTACAACGACTGGAAAAAGGCGGTTAGGGTAATCTGGGCAGGAATCTCAAGCTTCTTACGCAGGCGATGCCGGTACACCTCAACAGTTGGTAGTGCCAGTGAGAGGATCTCAGCAATTTCTTTTGATGACAAGTTGAGTTTGAGCAGACTGGCCATCTTGATTTCAGACGGTGTGAGTGTTGAACAGCGTTCTGCAAGACTACGAAAGAACTGATCGTGGACGTTGTTGAGTTGCTCACTGAAGTTCTTCCAATCCTCTCCCATCCGTCTGTGACCCTCCACCTGGTGGAGTAATGAGCGCAGTTTTGGGACGCGTTCATGGGAAGGGGCTTCTATCGCTCGGGTAAGATCTGAGGCAATAGACGTTAACAATTCGTTTTTTTGGGCAATTGCGATAGCCGACGTGTTTAACTCCCGTTCTTTGCTGTTGAGTTCAAAGGCAAGTCTGTCATTCTGGTGTTCCGTGGCCTCGCGCGCTCGGGTTGAACGCTCAATATCAAGGCGCATCTGAAGTGCCTGCCCATGCCGTGCACGAAGTTGGTCGTCGGCCTTCTTTTGCGCTACCATGTGTATGCGTTCAAACTTAAGCGCATTGTGATAATCCTTCTCTAAGGCAGCAAGGGCTGCTAACTCTCGAGCAACGTTGGCCTGTGCCGAGGCCATGCCAGCCCCATCTGCAATCTTCATTCCGGAAAGAAGGTGCTTTCTAGCCTTTGAAGGGTGACCCTCACGCAGCTCGATTTCCGCTGTAATCATCTCAATGTCTGTGTGGAGTTGATGGTTGTCTGTATTGCGCGCAATAGACCGCGCCTTTCGTATGTGGGCGCGGGCTAAATCATACTTGGAGCGGTGAATGCTGATCCTAGTAAGAACGTGTAGACATCGAATTGACCTGTCAAGATCTTTAGTTTCTGTGAATATCGCCATTGCATCTTCAGCAAACGTAGCAGCTTGTGCGTAGTGTTTCTTTTCCATGTACAGCTCACTGAGAGCAATCATCGACCTTGCCATCCCAGAGGCATCGTTCATCGAACTCATTACCGTGAGAGATTCGGTTGAAACGGCAAGCGCTCCTGTGAAGTCGCCGCGCGACCGAAGAACCCTACCAAGATTCGCAAGCGTAATGCCTACTCCCATAACGTCCGCGTTTTTCCTGTGTTGTTCCAGTGCCCGTTTGGACCATTCAATTGAGATGTCAGAGTCGCCTACAAACATGTACACATCGGCGATGTTGCCCATCAACCGAGCAATCACCATTGCATCGCCCCTTCGTTCAGAAATCATTAAACACTCGCTGAATGCTTCGAGAGCTTCGGCAGG
>Ga0105046_10005187_pt1 | contig 20624 bp, 16 predicted proteins | sample MAT03_FD_78385 | JGI IMG/M metagenome (GOLD analysis project Ga0105046, IMG submission 78385) | Freshwater microbial communities from Lake Fryxell liftoff mats and glacier meltwater in Antarctica - MAT-03 (megahit assembly) | ecosystem: Environmental > Aquatic > Freshwater > Ice > Liftoff...
GATCGAATGATCGCGGGTATTCCTGTAGAAACAGGACTACAGCGCACGTTACCCACCGTCCGACGCAGTTTCCATCTCAAAAGATCAAAATCGAAGCAGAATTGAGTGAGATTTTGAGAAACTCCCTGGCGGGGTGTGGGTCTGCACTGAGTCATCAGGGCCTTCTTTTCGATGACACTGGAGGGGCCCGTGGAGAGTGGGATGACGCAGATTCTCCGGGGACGATATGGTGTTGTGCGAGGAGACCTCGAACTCAATTCAATCCCGCAAGGTCATCGTGAGTCCTCCCAGCCACCCCCTGCCGGTCCCGCTCCCCGTCACGCTCGTGTTCACGATGTTTGTCGTGGTGCTGGTGGCGAATTACCTGCCCGCATACGGTCCGCTGAATTTTCTGTACTTCTGTGACATCGCCCTGATCACCACGCTGATCGCAATGTGGGGCACGAAGCCGCTGTGGGCCAGTATGGGGGCTGTCGGCATCTTGTTTCCGCAGCTGCTGTGGATGCTCGATTTTTTGGTGCGATTGACTACAGGAGGGCATGTCGTGGATCTGACCGAATACATGTTCGATCCAAGAATCGATTTGTTTGTGAGGTGCCTGTCGTTCTTTCACTTCTGGCTGCCGATCTTGTTGTTCTGGCTCGTGTGCCGCTGGGGCTATGACCGGAGGGCGTTTCGGTATCAATGTGGACTGGCTTGCTTGGGACTGGTCGCTTCGTACCTGCTCACAGAGAGCCCGATCGGGCCAGCGGAAAACGTCAACAAGGTCTTCGGCCCGGATGCCGGAACGCTACCACTCAGCGAAAGGGGGCCGGTATTAGGTTTTCTGCTGACGTACAGGTTTCTCTGGGTCGGCGTGTTGATGCTGATTCACTGCGGGCTGATCATCGGCCCCACGCATCTGGTGCTCAAGCGGTTCGTGCGGCCCGTAGACGGTGAACCAGAAGTTGCTGAATAGACGGAAGCTTGTCACGCGAAAACGCGGGTCGCCTCGAAGGTCACGGCGCTCCGCGACTGACATTCCGAATACCGCTGGCTGCCATTGCGGCGGATTCTCGTGATTGGAATGCGAGTCGCGGAGGAGTGCCAGACGCACTCTGTGATTGTTGCCGGACCCTCCGAGTCCGGTGTCCCCACATGACCTGCATCGGACGCGATGGAATATGTCGTCACGTCCTCAGGGTCCAATAACAGTCGTAGCAGCCCCTTCGAATCCGGATATCGCTCGACTGGACCCGGAGAGTCCAGCGACTTTGCAAAGGGCGTCGCGCACTCGTCGCGGAGCGACATCGCCGACGGTTGGGACTCGCCCTCTGGAGTGAGCCACAGAATAAAAAAAAGCGACTCCCTGAAGGGAGTCGCGAGAGTTGGTAAGGAGCGGTCGTCGATCTTCAGGCACCGGGGCGGAGTCGACAGTAGGCGGTCAGGACCTGGTACAGATCATCAGTCAGCTGGACTTCGTCGTCGTCAAAGTCTCGCAGGAAGGCCCGCTGTTTGCGGCAGGCTTCGAGCAGGATGTGGGAGAGTTCGCCGAAGGAGATTTTGACCTTCAGCGGCTCCATATCCAGAGCCTCGTCTTCGCCGGTAAATAGCCGTAGTCGTGGTTGCATGGGACTTCCTCCTTGATGTCCGCCAATCACCTCAATCGGAATCATTCCGCCTCTGCCCTTGTGTATCGGCGGAAGACGCCGAGACACTGCAAAGATTCTCGGCCAATCCTGCCGCAGAGGGGCGTGTGGTCCTACAACCCTGAAAGTCTCACACTGAGAACTCACGAGGGAGAGAACATCGCTTCCGCTGAGAGGCTGTGGCTGAAAATCGTAATGACTGCGAGGAGTGATCGTGCAGGTGGGCGCACTGATTCGCTTCATACGAACAGCACGTCTCTGCAGTTATCGACCGGCACCACGTCGATCTTGATGATTATTCCGGTTATCTAAGATAGGCAATCTGCGGCACCCCCGTGAAACAGCCCGCCGGTTGCAACCGGCGGGCTTGGAAGCTCACTCTGGAATCGCCCACTACGCCTTCTTCGGTTCCTTCTCACGATCAGCCTGCGGCACAAACGCGGGCAGCTTCTGGCTGGCGAAGATCGGCTTCATGCGGGCGAGACGCAGACGACCGTTGATGATCGGCAGGCTCACCATATCGTCCCCGATCAGCGGGCGAGCGTACTTGATGAAGTCGTCGGTCACGTCAGTTCCGCACTTCGTGATCCAGTGATCCGGGAACTTGCGGTCCTTCTCGGCGACCTCGGCCAGCGGAACCTTGTCGTACTTCACCTGGTAGTTGTCCCAGTCGGTTCGCAGGATCGTCGCCATGTACCCGTGCTCTCCGGCAGCTGCGAGGAGAGCGGCCTTTTGTCCGACGTAGTACGACTCGTCGAGGTCGACGACCGAGGCGTACGCCATGCTGTGGCGTTGCTCGGTGCCGGGGACGTTGCAACGGGCGGCGCCCTTGGCAGCGAGCTTACACAGCTTCTTGTTGTTGAGGGCATTGGTCAGCAGTTGAGCCACGGTCGTTCCGCTGGCCCCAAAGCTGGCATGGCCGAAGGCATCGCGGACGATGAACTCCTCCGGGATCGGCAAGCCCTCGATCTGCAGCCCCTCGCTGACGACCACCATGCAGCGACCATCCTTCTTCAGCGAGTCGTTCACGTTCTCAAAAATCTGGTCGATGTGGACCTTCCGCTCGGCGAGATAAATCTGCAGCGGCAACTCGCGATTCGGGTCAGCCAATCGAGCCGCAGCGGGGACGTACCCGATCGCGCGGCCCATCGCCTGCATGACCAATACGGGGTCAGCGGGGCAGGAGCCGTTGTTCTCCTCATTGGCCATCTGAACATAGTGAGCCCAGTACCGAGCCGTTGACCCATACCCCGGCGTGTGGTCGACCAGCTTGAATTCGCTGTCGCCGACATCGTTGTCGATCGTCTTCGGCCCGCCAATGCCGACGATATCCAGCCCCCGCTTCCGAGCCAGTTCGGCGACCGTGTGAGCGGTGTGCATCGAGTCGTTGCCGCCGATGTAGCAGAAGTACCCGACATCGTGAGCCTTGAAAATCTCCATGATCCGGTCGAAGTCCTGGTTCTGCCAGTCCTTCAACTTGTACCGGCAGGTCCCAATCGATCCCGCTCCGGGAGTGGTCCGCAACAACGCGATCTCGTCCGCGCATTGAGCCGACAGATCAATCAGTTCCTCCTTCAGAATCCCCTCGATCCCGTGCCAGCCCCCATACACAGTGCCGATCTCAGACATCTGCCGGGCCGTCTCGACGATCCCGCGCAGCGTGTTATTGATGACCGGCGAAGGACCGCCCGACTGGGCGACAATCATGTTTCTGGGCATGGGTGAGGGCTTTGTGGGGTGCCGAAGTCGCGCATCACGCTGGCCAGAAAACCGTCGGGGCCATGCGCTGCGTTGGCGGATGATAACTTATCCGGACCGCGGCACAAAACAGTGTCGTTGGATAACTGAGGGGATTGGGGGCAGCGGCGTTGTCGCGTCATGCTCGCTACGAGTCACCTCACCCGGGAGGGCGAAGCTCCCGCTGAGCCGCTCTCCACGAACGACGCCCGATTTGTCGAGTGAGACCCTCTGGCGAATCTCGAAGAGATTCCGAAATTCACGCGTCTAAGCGTCAGCGGCTCAGCAGGAGCTTCGCCCTCCCGACGAAGCGGATCACGTAAAATCCTTAATCACCGAAGGCCGCACCAAGCGCCGCGAAGATCTCCCGGACAACACCGAGAAAGACAAAAATCCCACAGCCGATTCCAAAGGCGCATCCAAAGCCTTTCTCGAACGTGCCCGTTTCCTGAGTCGTCACATGCAAGCGAACCTCGCGAGGTGGTGGAAAGTACGGCTCATCACTTCGCGGCGGGCTGGCCTCAGCGATTGGTCGCCCGCAGCCCGGGCAGGCGGGCGCGTCCTGGGAAATCAACCGATCACAATCCGGGCAGTTGATCAGTTTCAAGTGGGCCACTGTCAAAAATAGTATTAAAACAATCGAGACTTGCTGTAGTGAATCATTGCTATACAACAACACCGCTACTTATTAAATGTACTTAAAAACTTGAGAATCCCAACGCCAGCCAATGTGAGCTTTGCAATCCAGCTTAGGTATGAATTCAGTTTTGGGAAATGTGCGAGCTCGCGATTCCACCCACTGCTTGGCCTTGAGGTCCAAGGAACTGACATGGAAGGCTGAACTTCCCCGATCCATATTGGATCAGGAGTCGCCGTTAAATCGGGCTGCGGGCTACCGACGCGGACCTTTTCGATGCATTCAAGGCGGCGATTGGATGACCGCAATGCAGACACGCCACGGTCTCTGAAAAGCTGGACTTCGTACATGCCGGACAGGCGATGAGCGCCATTGGAGTTGCTCCATCGATGCTGATTTGCTCTGTGCAGCCCAATACGTATTCGACTCCCGCAGATCAGCACTAGAAATCGCTGCGAACTCACCTGCGGATTTTAACTCTGTGACGAATCTGGCGTTCCGCGATTCTGCTCCTCCGAAATGCCGGGAGGGCGAAGCTCCTGCTGAGCCGCTCTCCACGAACGACGCCCGATTTGTCGAGTGAGCCCCTCTGGCGAATCTCGAAGAGATTCCGAAATTCACGCGTCTAAGCGTCAGCGGCTCAGCAGGAGCTTCGCCCTCCCGGAATCCCTGTATTAATTCACCATGCCATACCGATGAAATCAACCCTCATGAGGGCCTTCGTTCTAGAGTAGTGACATCACTCACCCAGTCGCTGCATCAGCTGGGAATGCGATTCGGCTTCGTGCATGCTGCCTGCGATCTCTTCCTCGGAGAAGTCCAATACTCTGACGAGCTGTTCAGAGGAAATGGGCCGGGCTGTTCCTGTTTGAAGTGACTGAACCCACTCCTGGAACTCATGCGTCAACTCGGGCAACTCCCAAGTTTCCACCTCCTGATAACTTTCGGCGATGGCATTCAGGAGGTCGATTTCGAAAGGCGAAAGATCCATTCTCCCTGGGTCGTGGATCATGGAGATCGAGTTGCCCTGAGACTGAAAACAGGCCGACCATTCCGCCTTACTGGCATGCGAGCCTTTGATCAGATCGTACACTTCACAATGGAGATGTCCATGTTTCATGGCAACCCTTAAGCCACCCAAAATCGGCGCTCCCCGCCGCTGCGATGCCTAGCGATCTGCGAAGTAAAGCCATTTCAACAGACTCAAGCGGTCCATCGGGCCGCGATCATGGAGGATCACTCCGGCAGCCTGGATTTTCTTCTGCAGTGTGGATCGAAATGGAGTCATTGAAGTTCGGTGCCCGTTGTCAGTCTGTCTGGTCATCGACCATATCTCTTGTTACGCGAATCCTCAACATCCAACCCCCAGCTCCCAGCCGACCAGCCGTTGCACCGCATCCCGCAACAAAAACTCCGTCTCCCCGAACAGCTGCCGATTCCCTTTGCTGGCCATCAACTTCGCCATGTCTCGCGCTGTCGACCGGGCCTTCGCCAGCAAAATCTCCTCGAACAACGCCGCCTCGTCCTCCGGCTCTTCCGTCCACTCAATCGCTGAAAACACTCGCATCATTCATCCTGCCCAGACGACCCGCTGCAAGCACCTCCCTGCAAAATCCCCCCCTGCCGGAGCCACATCGCCTAGGCCAGACCCATCCTGCGCCCCCCGCAAGAAAAGTTACCTATCTTTTCTGACGCACACACAATTCACACACGGCGACCGGCCTTCCCTGTCTGCTCTGCCATAAAATTGCTACCCTGCGAGGTCAGCTCTGATGCAATGAATGTTCCGTTCCATACGGACTGCGCCAGAGCCGGTCGCTCCGGATGTCGTTCATGGAATTTCGTCAGTCCGTCCTGCCGAATGGCCTCAATGTCATTGGCGAGATCAACTCGCGCGCTCAAAGCGCGGCAGTTGGGTTCTACGTGCGTACGGGGTCTCGAAATGAGACCCAAGACTGCTCCGGCGTCAGCCACTTTCTCGAGCACATGGCGTTCAAGGGGAACGGCCAATTCTCGGCCGCCGACGTGAACCGCGTCTTCGACGAACTTGGAGCCAATTACAACGCCCAGACGGGTGAAGAGTTCACGCTCTATTACGCAGCTGTGCTTCCGGAATATCTGCCGCGCGTGTTCGAGTTGCTCTCGGCGCTGATGCAGCCGAGCTTGCGAGTCGACGACTTCGAGGTCGAGAAGCAGGTGATCCTGGAAGAGATCGGCATGTATGACGACATGCCGGGATTCCTCGCTCATGACCAGGTCATGGCCGCGCACTTCACTCACCACCCCCTGGGGCAGTCGATCCTTGGCACTCGGGAGAGCATCATGGCGCTCACCGCGGAGCAGATGATGACTTACTTCGATCAGCGATACCACACGGGAAACATCACACTCGTCGCCACCGGTCGTGTCGATTGGGAGCAGATTCTCTCTCTCGCTGCCCAACACTGCTCCTGCTTTCCGACGGGCTCCCGCCAGGAGCAATGGACCGCCTGCCACCCTGCCCCCTCGCGGACAACGAGCACTCGTCCGACGTTGTCACAGGCTCATACCATGCTCTTTTCCTCGGCCCCGACCAGCCACGATCCCCTGCGATTTGCAGCGGAGATGCTGTCGGTCATCGTCGGGGACGGAGACAGTGGTCGCCTGTATTGGGAACTGGTCGACCCTGGCCATGCCGAGTCATGCGATTTGGCCTACAACGATTTCTTCGACAATGGCATCTGGGGCGGCTACTTGTGCTGCGATGTGGATGAGACCGAAGCCAATATCGCGAAGATCGCCGCGGTCTTCGAGCAAATCAACGAGTCGGGTGTCACCGTCGATGAACTCGATGAAGCGTTTAACAAGGTCGCCTCACGAATCGTTCTGCGGAGCGAACGCCCGATGGGTCGGCTCTCCGTCGTCGGCGGCGACTGGGTCTACCGCGAGCAATACCAGTCCGTGGAACAGGAGATCGAGGCCTACCGCAGCGTGACTCTCAGCGACATCCGACAATTGCTCGACAAGTACCCGCTGGGAATGACCACCATCTCCGAATTGAAGCCAGAAGCGACCACGGAGGAATAGAGCCGTCAGACCTCGGAATGTCGATCGGACGCCCACGTCTGATCCGTTCAGACGGGCACATCCACCCGTCCCGGCTGGGCAACGATCCGGATAAACCGATGTCGCATGGCGAGGAGTATGCATCTCAAACGTCGGTGGCGAAATTCAGGCTCCCTCTCCTCCGGGATCGACGTAACTTCCTAGGTGGGCGTCATCGCGGGGGCGAGGGAGCAGAGTCCAGCCAGCACTGACGATCGAGATGCACACACTGCTGCGGCTTCTGCGTCTCCTCGCCTTGACAAGTCCTCTCATGCCGAGGACGCTGACAACGAATTCATCGGGGCTCCGTTGTCTCCACCGCTTGCTTTCCGCCAACTTTCATCCCTCTCGCTATGAATACTTCTCAACCCGCTTCCGAGTCCGAGCCAGATGTCGAACGCGATGACAAGATCATCGGCGTCGCCCTGCGTTATTCGGCTCTCGCCTTGCTGAGTCTGGGCCTCATTGTGGGGGCGATCTTTGCGGTCCAGAAGTACCTCCAGCCTCCGGTCGTGGTCGGCCCTCCTCCGCCGTCGGTCGAGCCAATCAAGGTCCGCGAAGACACCCACGTCATACTCCCCAACGTTCCATTCCGCGACATCACAGCCGAGGCGGGGATCACCTTTGTCCATGAGAACGGTGCCACGGGCGAGAAACTCCTGCCCGAGACGATGGGCGGCGGTTGTGCGTTTCTCGACTACGACAGTGACGGAGACCAGGACCTGCTGCTGGTCAATAGCGACCGTTGGCCCTGGGATACGCGCCCTGTTCCTGAGAAGCCAGCCACCAGTGCTCTCTACCAAAACGATGGGACCGGCAAGTTCACGGATGTCACCACCGAGGCGGGCCTCGACGTTTCGTTCTACGGCATGGGGGTGGCAGCGGGCGACTACGACAACGACGGCGATACGGACCTCTGTTTCACCTCGGTCGGTCAGAATCGACTCTTCCGCAACGAAAACGCCAAGTTTATCGACATCACTGAAGCCGCCGGGGTCGGCGGCTCGAAAGACGGCTGGGGCAGCAGCTGCGGATGGTTCGACTACGACAACGACGGCGACCTCGATTTGTGGGTCAATCAGTATGTTGTCTGGACGCCAGAGATCGACCGCAAGCAAGGTTTCACCTTGACGGGTGGCGAGCGGGCGTATGGTCGACCGACGCAGTTCGACGCGACCTTCCCCGCACTGTACCGGAACAACGGTGACCAGACATTTGCCGATGTCTCGGCTGAAATGGGAATTCAAGTCACCGACCCGCAAACGGACAAGCCCTCGGCGAAGTCACTGGGACTGACGTTTGCCGATCTCGATCATGACGGGTGGATGGATGTTCTCGTCGCGAATGACACGGTGCAGAATTTCCTATTCATGAATCGCAAGGGGAAGAAGTTCGAAGAGGTAGGACGTGCGGAAGGAATCGCCTTCAGCCCGGAAGGGGCTGCCCGCGCAGGGATGGGAATCGATGTCGGAATGTTCCGTGCGGGGACTGATGATTGTGGAGTGACGATCGGCAACTTTGCGAATGAGCCAACGGCCTTGTTCGTCGCCCGCGCAGGCTCCACTTCATTTACCGATGAAGCAATGTCAAACGGCCTGGGCCCCCAGACCCGGCTGGTGCTGACCTTTGCCGTGCTGTTCCTTGATGCCGATCTCGATGGACGCCTCGATCTGTTCTGTGCGAATGGCCATCTCGAAGAAGACATCTCCAAAGTACAGGCCAGCCAGAGCTACGAGCAGCCTGCTCAATTGTTCTGGAACGCGGGAGCAACGCAGGCGACCGAGTACATCCCTTTGACCGAAAAAGAATGCGGTCCCGATTTGTTGAAGCCGATGGTCGGTCGCGGCGCGGCCTTCGCGGATATTGATCACGACGGCGACCTCGACATCCTCGAAGCGTCGTGTGGTCGAGCCTCGCGCCTGCTGTTGAACGAATCCGCGAAAGGCCCGCACTGGGTTCGCTTCGCCCTTCGAGGAACTACCTCCAACCGAGACGCCATCGGAGCCGAAGTCACCATCACTGCTGCCGGACAAAAGCAATCCCGAACAGTCATGCCCACTCGCAGTTATCAATCGCAATGCGAGAAGACCGTCTCATTCGGACTCGGTGCCACGGACACACTCGATTCGGTCACCATCCGCTGGCCCGGTGGACAAGTCCAGACACTCGATTCCGTGGGAGTCGATCGATTGATCACCGTCGAGCAACGCGCACAGTAAAGGGCTGCTGCATGAGCCTCTGATGTCACCACGCTGAAACACAACAGACTCACGTCTGCCGCTCGCTCCACCCAACCCTCGACCGACCCATGATCCCCATCGATCTCACAGACAAAGTCGCCCTCATCACCGGCGGAGGCCAAGGCCTGGGCCAAGCGACTGCCGCCCTGCTCCATGCGGCGGGCGCGCGAGTGGTCATCAGCTACCTCAACGACCCCGCGGGCACCTGCCGGGCGAAGGCCGAAGAAGCGGTCGCTCCTTGGAAAGAACGAGGTCTCGCAATCGCAGCCGATGTTCGCTCTCGGGACGAGATGCAGCAGCTCTTCGAGGCAGTGCAGGACCACTGGGGAAACGTCGATATCCTGGTCAACAACGCTGCGATCTTGCGGGACAAGACGGTCAAGAAATTGGAGAACGGCGACTGGGAAGATGTCATCGAGACGAATCTCTCGGCGGTCTTTCGGGTGGTGCAAACCTCCCTGCCTTACCTGGCCGATGGAGGCCGAATCGTGAACATGGCCTCGATCTCGGGAGTCCTTGGATTCTTTGGGCAGGCGAACTACGCTTCGGCCAAAGCAGGTGTCATCGGCCTCACCAAGGTGCTGAGCAAAGAACTCGCCAGCCGACGTATTACCGTGAATGCCGTGGCTCCGGGGGTCGTGCTGACCGAAATGGGAAAGTCGATTCCCGATGAAGCTCGCCAACAAATGCTCGCCCAAATCCCTCTGCGTCGCTTTGGTGAGCCGAACGAAATCTCCAGCGTGATTTTGTTCCTGTGCAGCGACCTCGCCTCCTACATGACGGGGCAAACACTGCATGTGAACGGAGGTTGGTGGGGATGATCACTCCACTGAGTTCGAAGCTCTGTTCGGCGGCTGACGCAGTGGCCCTCATCGCTGACGCAGCGACTGTCGTCTGCGGCGGCTTCGTGGGAGCTGCGCACCCCGAGGCATTGTCAGCTGCGATCGAGCGACGGTTTCTGGCCGGACACGGACCACATGGGATCACTCTCCTGTATGCCGCCGGGCAGGGAGATGGAAAGACGCGCGGGCTGAATCACCTGGCTCATGCCGGTCTCCTCAAGCGGGTTATCGGCGGGCACTGGGGACAGGCACCGCAACTGGGCCAGTTGGCAATCAAAGGCGAGATTGAAGCCTACAACTTTCCCCAGGGGGTCATCTGCCAGCTCCTGAGAGATATCGCCGCCAAGCGACCGGGCTGCATAACGCATGTCGGATTGGGGACGTTCATTGACCCCATTCATGGGGGCGGAAAACTCAACTCGCGCACGACGGAAGAACTCGTCGAGCGCGTCGAACTGCGTGGGCGGACCTGGCTGCTCTACCACACGCTCCCGATTCATGTGGGGCTCATCCGAGCGACCGCTGCAGACCCGTTCGGTAACCTGATGTTCAGCGAGGAGGCAGTGATTGGCGACGCACTACCCATCGCTCAAGCCGCTCACAACCATGGCGGAATCGTGATCGCACAAGTCAAGCGAGTACTCCATGCTCCGCTGCCGCCCCAGCAGGTCCGAGTGCCGGGCCGACTCATCACGCATGTGGTCGTCGCCGATGAACACGATCACTGGCAGACCTTTGGCGAGCCCTTCAACCCGCGCTACTGCACAGCTGCGGCTTCCGCCGAGATCGGTCATGACGCCTGGGATTTGCCACCCATGCCGTGGGATGTCCGGCGGATCATCGCCGAGAGAGCGTGCGACGAGTTGCCTCCGGGGTCGATCGTAAACCTCGGCATCGGACTCCCCGAGGGAATCGCTCGCATCGCGGGTGAGCGAGGAATCCTCGGCGATGTGACGCTCACTCTGGAGAGCGGTCCCATCGGCGGGGCACCCGCCGGGGGGATGAGTTTTGGAGCGTCCCTGCATCCCCAGGCGATCATCGACCAGCCCGCTCAGTTTGACTTCTATGATGGCGGAGGACTCGACTTTGCCGCGTTGGGATCCGCACAGGTCGATCAGTCAGGCAACGTCAACGTCTCCCGATTTGGGACGAGGTTTGCCGGGGTCGGCGGCTTTGTGAACATCTCACAGAACGCCCGGCGGCTGGTCTTCTGCGGTACATTCACCACCGATGGTTTGGTTGTGACAGCCGAAAACGGGCAACTCCAGATCGTCCAAGAAGGGCGCATCTCAAAGTTTGTGAAGCAAGTCGAGCAGGTCTCCTTCTCGGGCGAAGTCGCCCGCGAGGCTCACCGCGATGTCTTATTCGTCACGGAACGCGCGGTATTCCGCCTGCAACCCGCCGGCCTGGAAATCATCGAGCTGGCCCCCGGGCTCGACCTGCATCGCGATATTCTGAACCGTATGGAATTCATGCCAATCATTCGCGAAGTGAAACCGATGAACGCAGCTTTCTTTCGCTCTCGTTAAAGTCGCTTCCTGATCCGTTCCCGCGCGGCGCAACCTCGCCCCCGATCCACACGGCGTGAGCAAGGGGAGTTTGTCCCTCACCCGCCTTCGTTTCTGCTCTTCCGTGGCTGACGCGCCGAGTTAGTAGATCATTCCGCGAACGCGTTAAGCGACCTTCCGCACATCCACGCGAACGCCATTCTGAGCGTCTGCGGGTTCACTCACGGGTAGCGACAAGGTTTGCGACTTGGGTTGCCGATTCCCGGGCAACAACGCCAGCAGCGCGGGAAGCTGAATCAGTCCGGCCCAGATCGACGATGAGAGAATCGCGGCCATCATCAAACCGAAGCGAACGGTCGGGGCGAAGCTGCTCATGAGCAATGCTCCCATGCCAATACTGGCAATGGCTGCCGCTTCACCAATCGGCTTGCCTCGACGAATCAGCGCTTGGAAAGCCGCGGTCTCTGATGAGTGTCCTGACTTCCGAGCCAGATCGTAAGCGATCAGCATGTGAAACGTTCCGTCGACGACCATTCCCAAAGCGATACTCGCGGTCATCATCACTCCCACATCGACGGCCATTCCGAACCAACCAACCACCCCGAAGACCAGCACGATGGGAGACAAATTGGGGATCATGCCCCAGAACGACAATCCAATCGACCGCAAGGAAACGACCATCACAAACGCGATGAGCAAGAATGACGATGCCAGGCTTTCCCAGAATCCCGCGAAGATCGTCATTTGGGCCTGAACGATGAGCGGCGCAATCCCTGTCAGAGTCACCTCCGGCATATCAGCGGTCAGGAGCTTGAGCTCTCCAATCGTTTGGCCCTTTTGGTCGGCGACTTCTCTGCGAATGCGACAAGACACTCGCCAAAAGCGTTCTCCCCCCGACAAGAAGTCCGAGCGATGCTTGCTCTCCATGGCCTTGGAGAAGACCCGTGCCGACCCCATCATCCCTTCGGGCATCTCATCCGGAAAAAAGCTGGCGATCGACATGGTATGTGTGACCTGACTATGTGTCGCCAGTCGGGCTTCGATGGCTCGGACGCGGTTGAGCTTCTCCATAAAGGGCGCAGCAGACGTGTGGAAGTCGATAATGGCCTCGATCGAATCGATACTCGTAAGCCGTTTCTCCAGTTCGTTGAGGTCGCGGACCACCGGGCTGCCATGGGGCAGGAAATCGAGGGGGTCAATCCGGCACTTCAGAAAGAAGACACCGACGCCGCATACCAGCACCGTGAATGCCACCGCACTCGTGACCAGCCAGCGATTCTGAATCACCCGATGAGACCACCGCAGATGCGTCAGCCGCGAAGGGCTGTCCGTCTGATGAATTGCATCCGGCCACAAAATCAACAGAGCAGGCGTCAGCCCCAGCGCACATACAAACGATACGACCGAACCCACAGCTCCCGCCAGACCGAACCACCACACCGGACCGATGGTACTGGTCATCAAAGAGACCAGACCGATGAACGTCGTTAAGGCTGAAAGAAACACCGGCTTCCAAGCATTCTGCAATGAGTGACTCAGTGGGTCAGCTTGTGACAGCGCTTCCTTATAATAATTGATGAAGTGGACGGCGATCGAGAGCGTAAAGACCATGGTCATTACCGGCAGCGCCGACATGACGAAGTTCATCTCTCCGCCGCACCAATGCACAATCGCGTTTGTGGTTTCAATCGCGAACACAGTGATCAGCAGCACCCCAAGGGTCAGTCGCCATTCGCGGATGCAGTAATACAGGAGAGCGGAAGTCAGGATCAGCGTAAAGATAAAGAATGGCCGGTTATTCTTGGCTCCACCTAAACGATCGAGTTCGGCCACGACGACCGGACCTCCGGTCAGCAAGACATCATCCCCTCGCAGCTGGCAGTAGTCGAGTACCTGTTCGACATCGCTGACGGTGGCTCCCCGGTCGAGAAGCCCCGAGGGAGAGAGCAGTGCGACCAGCCCCAGCATCTGTTTGTCTTTGGCAATCGACAGCCCGCTGAGTCGCTCCTCAATCTTCTCTTCGGAGACACTAAGGTCGCGCATCGCCTGGGCAAAGCGTAGGGGGGACCAGCAGTGACGAACTCCCGGCAGTTGGCTGAGCCGTTCGGCCACCGACTCCACCAAGGGGTCTTCGGGCTTCAGGTTCGGAAGACCAACCAGAATGACTTCCTCGGCTCCAAACTCCTCTTTGAACAGCTCATAGGTCGAACGGACTTCCGACTCCTGCGGGAGCCAAGTCTCAATATCGTTATTCGACTTCATCGACTCCCCTTGCCAAGCCAGGAAGGGGAAGGAAATTGCTGCCAGGACCAGCAGCCAAACACCATGTCGCTGGTAGAGCGATGTCAGCATGTGGACTTGTCGCCTTTGTAAACCCGCAACGGCAAATGGGTGCCGCACAACCCACTTCGCGAACTCTTGGACAGGATCGTTCCCGAGATGTTCGCACCCTCATTATCGTTCCGCAGTGTCGCGAGAACTGAGGCGATTCGCGCGTTTCACGCCAGGGGAGTTCCGCACACCCGCATATCTTGACTCCGTGCAGGAGGGTCTTTCTGCCTCGCCGCGACTAGTTCAACAATCCGAGCAAATACTGCCCATATGTGCTGTTCTTCATCACTTGAGCCAGCGTGCCCAACTGAGAATCGGTGATGTATCCCATGCGCCAGGCGATCTCTTCGGGGCACGCGATCTTCAACCCTTGCCGTTGCTCCAGAACAGAGACGAACTGCGTTGCATCGACCAATGACTCGTGCGTGCCCGTATCGAGCCAGGCTGACCCGCGGCCCAGCGTCTCGACGTGCAGCGTCCCCTGCTCCAGATACAATCGATTCACATCGGTGATCTCCAGTTCACCACGCGGCGAAGGTTTAATCTTGTATGCGAAGTCGACCACTTGCTCGTCATAGAAATAGAGCCCGGTCACCGCGAGGTTGGACTTGGGGGCCTTCGGCTTTTCCTCAATGCTGATCGCCTTGCCCGACGCATCCATTTCCACCACGCCGTACCGCTCCGGATCGCGGACGTGATAGGCGTATACCGTGGCGCCCTTCCCCCGCTCACTGATCGCCTGCAAACTCTGCGACAGCTGATGTCCGTAGAAGATGTTGTCCCCCAGGATCAGCGCCGACGGGCGATTCCGCACGAAGTCGGCCCCGATCTGAAAGGCTTGGGCCAGCCCCTCCGGCTTGGGCTGCGCAGCGTACTGGAACTCGATGCCCCATTGTTTTCCACTCCCGAACAATCGCTCAAACAGCGGCAGATCGTGCGGCGTGCTGATGATCAAGATCTCTCGAATCCCCGCCAGCATGAGTGTCGACAGCGGGTAGTAGATCATCGGCTTGTCATAGATCGGCATCAGTTGTTTACTGACCACGATCGTCGCCGGATAGAGCCGCGTGCCGCTGCCGCCCGCCAGAATAATACCGCGTCGCGATTTGTCATGGGCCATGGATCAGGAACCTGAAAATGTGAATTGTTCGCCAGTTCACGCCAAGACTGGAGTCTGGCCCACTCTGTTTGCACGAGGGCGTCCGTTCGACGTTCGGCCCACCTTGCCCGTGGCATTGACCGGCAACGCTCGCCGCTCGGTCAAGATCGGTCAGCAGCAGAGCGGCTGGCGGCAGTACAGCCCCCTCTTTGTCCCATGCCCACCGCCACCAACACGGCCACCGCAGGCATCACCGGGGCTCGCATCCGGGCATCGGTCCAGTAGACCCAATGCACAGCTGCGAAGCCGAGGATCAGTGAGAAAGCGGGGAGGAGCAGACGCCACTGGCCTCCGCGAATCACCCGGAGAGTGGCCACAACTCCCCCCACCCACAGCGCTGCGTACCAGCCAGCGATCACCCACAGCATCGGCACCGGCACCCTCGGGTCGACAGAGTGACCGGGCCAGATCGACCAGAAAGTGACGCCTCGATACAGGCACGCCCGCACAAATCTCCACGGGTTCGCCAGCATGAACTGCTTCGCTCGCGCACTCTGCCATTCGTCGCGGGCGACTTCACCCTGAATTTGAAGTCGGTCCATCTCGGCGCTGGTCTCGGTCTGCCACCGGTTTAAGCTCTCGCCACTCCACACCGCGTCTGGGCCCTCAATCACCTCGGAGTAGTACACCGGATTGTTCGCTAACCAAAGTGTGTAACCTCCATGTGTCGTCGTCACGATCGGCTGGCCGAACACACTCCAGTTTCTTATCGCCCACGGGGCCACGACCGCCAAAGCCACCACTCCCACCACCAACCCGCAGCGTAAGCGAGGGCGCACGCTCACCCGTTCTCTCCACCCCAGAAAGACGCTCCCCGCCAACCACAACCCCAGCCCCGCCGCATAGGTCGGGCGCCCGAGTAAGCAAAGTCCCCACATCAACCCCGCGACTATCGCTCGGGAGGACGAAGCTCCCGCTGAGCCGCTGCCAAGGTCGACGCCCTCAGGCAGAAGCGGCTCAGCAGGAGCTTCGCCCTCCCGTTGAAAGCCCATTTCATCTTGAGCGACGAGGCGGGACGCCAACCCCCACAGCAGCACCGCCGTCAAGCCACTGCACAAGGTTTCGGTCATCGGCTGCCCGCTATAGAGAAGGAGCATCGGATCGATCGCGACGATCCCCCCCGCGATGAATCGAGTGGCCCGGTGGACATTCCCCCACTGACCAGCCAGCCGTTCCGCCGCCAACCCGGTCGCCACGACCATGACGGCTGCCAGCAGAAGATGCAGCGTCCCAATCCCGGCGCGACTCCCCCCGGTGAGTGCGAGTAATATCGGATAGAGCGGCGGTCGAAACGCTGTCGGTCTCGGCGGGTCACTTCCCGGAGTCGCGTACCCGTGCCCGGCGCGGATCTCGTTGGCGATTCCGAGATACAAATCCCGGTCTTCCGTCAGCCGCTCCGGACGCGCCAGCATCACGCCCAAGCGTAGCAGCACTGCCAGCCCGATCAGGGCCAACCATAAGAATCGGGGAGAACCGAAATGGCGAACTGACACGTCGTTCTCGATAGGGTGAATACGTCGCAGAAGTCGTAAGACGCCTGCCGCCGTTCATGGTCGTGTTGCCCGGCAGAAGTCTCACGACTTCTGCGACGAGTCACGCTTCTCACTGACCAGTCGTTGTCTTCTCAAACCAATCGGGCGGAATCGACAACGACCAGACCTCGTTATTGAGCGGCGGGATCATACCGCCCGCGACCCACAGCTTGTCGTCATGGACGTACAGCGAATGCTCGTGACGCTCTCTCCAAGTCACCTCCGGCTTGTACTCCGTCCAACTCTTCCCGTCCTGCGAATACCAGACATCTCCCCAATTGCGAGAGGTCGGTTCCTTCGACCAGCCTCCCGTGACCCACATTCGGTTACGGTAAGTCGCGGCCGAGAACCAGAGTCGCTTACTCCACGGAGCCTGAGCCGTTTCCTCACGCCACTCCACCCCATCGGTGGTCGACCAGACATCGTTGTAGGCGACGTACCCCGGCACATAGTTCCCGCCCCCCATCACATACAGCCGGTCTCCGACCACTGCCGCTTGATGGTAGGCTCGTGGAGCCCAGGGAGCCTGCTCGGTGACCAGCGTCCAGTCCTTCCCATCGGTCGAGGTCCAGACATCGTTCTTCAAGCTCGCTTCGGTCCCGAAGTAGTAATCTTCAACCCCGCCCAAGAGCCACATCTTGTCTTGGAAGACGATTAAAGCTGAGGCCATCCGCGGCGTCCAATCCGCTTGCGGAGTGACCTCTTTCCACTCCGCTCCATCGGTCGAGGACCAGACCGCATTGCTGGCTGAGTGATCCGGCAACCGCCCGTTGTACCAGCCTCCCATGAACCACATCTGGTCGTGATACGTAATCGACATCGACAGGTCGCTGTGCTTCCACGGCGCATCGCTCGTGACCTTGATCCACTCTTTCCCGTCGACCGAAGACCAGACATCTCGCGGCGCGGGCTGAAACGAATCGTACCACCCCCCGAAGATCCACATCTTGTCGCCAAAGACGACCTCCCCCTGAGAATCACGAGCCTGCCACGGAGCCTCGGCCACCTTTACCCAGTTCGGAGCGGGCTCCGCCCACTTCAATGCTTCAATTCTCTCGAACTCCTGCTGCACATCGTCCCCCTCATAGAACGACAACCACCCACGCACAGTGCGGGTCTCGCCGGGTGGGCAATCGGGAAACTGAGGATCGGAGTGCAGGCAAGGGCAAGGCGGGTTGCACCACGCGCGGTGATTGGGGGTCCAGGCGGTAATTACCCAGCGGCGGCCCGTCGGATCGTGGCAGGCACAATACGGGGCCTGCATCACCTTATTGTCGTTGGTTTGCTGATCGAAGCCGGGGGCTCCCTTGAGCATCACGCAGTTCTGCACACGCAGGTCAGTCAACAGTGCATCAGTCCCATTCTTCAGGGTCAGCTCCATCGCCACGTGGTCCCGGCGTGGCGCGATGCGTGCCTGGAACTCGATCCCGTTCGGCAGCGTACGAGTCATTCTTAAAACGCCGTCCGGCAACTGTTCCCATTCCTGGCGAGGGAGTTCGACTCCCTGTTTCGACCAGACTGTGGGGACATGGGTATGAGCGAGATACGTCAGCCCCAGATTCGACCAGATCGCCTCGGGGAGATCGGCCACGACGTAGCTTGCTTGCGTCTTGTCGTCTGGCTGCCACGGGGTGAAGACACTGATCTTGGTCTCCCGTTGCGGATCCACTGCACCATCCAGGAACCCAATCCGGGGGTGGCGACCTCCGGGATAAGGAAGCACAAGCAACGTGTCGGCGGGCTCACGCTGTGGACCGTTGTCAAACCGAATGTCGTACTTCTTCAGAGCCGCATCGGCCATCTCACGGGAAAGACCAGTGGCAGTGGCAACCTCCTCCGATGAGAACTTGTGCCGCCATACCATGTTGACCAGCCAAGCCTTAAGATCATCCTCCGATTGCGGCGGACGTGCATTGGCCGGGGAGTCCCCCAGCACAGGGCGATTCGCGGATGAGAACAGACATACGACGATCAGCAGGAGACGCAGCACAGGGATACCCTCGAAGACCAGAACGGCACAGTGGATGTCTCGAACCACTGCTCAGCTTAACACGGTCGAGTGATCGGGGCGAATCGTCAGCCATCCTCAGTGCTCTCAACAGACTGAGTCGCCCCACGCTTGCGTCTCGCTCCGTGTCCGACAGAATGTGCATAGCTCCCATCGATTCGGTCGGGGCACAGACTCATCGACTCATCGAACGGGCACCATGCCGGAAACCTTCATCATCATCCCCGGTCGCACCAGCCGTCAGGGCACTGGCCTGAACGAGGGGAAATACAGCGATGACTACCTCTCGGAAATCAATACGCTCCAGGTCAACCCGGACGACATGAAACGGCTCAACCTCAAAGAGGGGGACCGCGTGCGGGTCTGGAGCGACATCGGCCAGATGACCGTTCCGATCAAGGCATCCAAGGGAGACGAACTCCCCAGCGGCATGCTTTTCATCAGCTATGGCATGCAGTCCTCTCAGCTCATGGGCGGCGAGACCCACGGCACCGGGATGCCCGACAGCAAGTGCATGGATGTCTGGATGGAGAAGGTCACCGAGTAACGGCGAGCGGGGCAGCGTCAGCCCCCCCGAGTCTTCGTATGCCCTTGCAGCGGCCCCACCCGATCTCCGGTCAGGTGGGCCATTCGCCTCTCTTTCCGAACTCATCCAATTCATTCCGCGTGTCGTTCTCCCGAACTGAGGGGAATCGGGAGCCATCACTTGCCGGAGAACACATCGCCTCGCTCTCCCATCGCCCGCTGGATCGGCACCGATGAAGCGGGATACGGCCCCAACCTCGGTCCGCTGGTGATTAGCACCACCAGTTGGGAACTGCCGGCACCGGCGCTAGAGTTCGACCTCTACGCTGTCTTAGCGAGTGCTGTGGACCGCGACTCCAGTGTCGGCGGGACGAAGCTGCATCTCGCCGATTCGAAACAGGTTTACAGCCCCGGTCGCGGGTTGGCTTCGCTGGAAACGAGCGCGCTCGCTCTGCTCGCGCAGACCGGACCGATTCCAAAGACGTTTCAAGAGTTGGCCGCTCGCTTGACCGGGGAGGCTCTTCGCGAAGGAGAGGGCGAACCGTGGCTGCGATCCGAATCGACCGCGCTTCCGGTCGCCGCGTCACTGACAGAGATCGAGCGACACGCGGGGGCACTCCAGTCGGCGTGTGCAGCTGCAGGCGTCCGGATTGCAGCCCTCCGCAGCGACATGGTCGAGACCCCCCGTTTCAACGTGGAATGCTCCGCAGCTGGCAGCAAGGGGGTGGTGCTGTCGCGCACAACACTCCAACTCCTCGAACGAAATTGGCCCACGGACGGAGTCCCGACGCTCGCCACCTGCGACAAACATGGCGGTCGGAACCAGTACGGGGCACTCCTCAGCGAAGCCTTCGGTGACCTCTTTATCCCACGGCTGGAGGAGTCCCCTGCGATCAGCCGGTACAAGATCCGGAGTGGCGAAATTCGCTTCCAGGTCCGTGCCGAACAGTACCTCCCCACAGCTGCGGCCTCGATCTTGTCGAAGTACCTGCGGGAGATCGCGATGGAGCAGTTCAACGCATTCTGGGTTGCGAGGGTGCCGGGACTGAAACCCACCAAGGGCTACCCCGAGGACGCTCGGCGATATCGGAAAGAGATCGCCGAGAAGCAAGCGGAACTCCGGATCCCGGACTTCGCCCTCTGGAGAGAAAGATAGCAAACTCAACCGGGGTAACGGTTCACACCCCGAACATCCTATAACTAGGGAATGAGCTGCCGACATGCTTCTATTTAACAGCCACGCATACCCGCTTGGCTCATGGAACCCGAGGGTCACACGCTGGCCCTGGAGGCTGAGCGGTTGGGGAAAAAGGAGAACTAATCTGCACTCATCGACACTCATCTGGAAGGCAGAGGAGAGGCGTTGAAGGGGTAGCGAATCACCGTTATTTCA
>Ga0105046_10005188_pt1 | contig 20624 bp, 18 predicted proteins | sample MAT03_FD_78385 | JGI IMG/M metagenome (GOLD analysis project Ga0105046, IMG submission 78385) | Freshwater microbial communities from Lake Fryxell liftoff mats and glacier meltwater in Antarctica - MAT-03 (megahit assembly) | ecosystem: Environmental > Aquatic > Freshwater > Ice > Liftoff...
CCTGAGGCGCTAGCCGATTCGACAGCCAGAAATCGGCTAGCGCCTCAGGCTCAAGTCATTGCTGTTCGATAAATCGCCTTACGGCTCCACGCGCAGAATCGCAATTGTGCCGTCGTTGTAACTAACCGCCACATCATGGCCTTCCGGGGAGAAGGCGACAGAAAGAGCTTCCCCGAGGCCCGGAACATCGATCACCTGAACACCAATCGTTCCTGATGCAAGATCCCAGATCCGCACTGTCCCGTCGCGAGATATAGTGGCGACTTGACTCTCGGCGGAATTAAACGCCAGATCCACAATGTCCTTCGTGTGACCGGTCAGAATTCGATCGACGGCAGTCTCCACATGCCAAACGCATAACGCGGGCGCTGGGCCGTTGTTGACAGCTCCCGGAAATTTTCCACCAGAACTGAAGGTCAGCTTTGAGAACGGCTGCTTCCCACTGAACACTTGCTTGGGAGCACCGCTTTCGGTGTTCTGTAGTTGCACGGTTCCATCATCTTCTGCAAAAGCCCGCCAGCGGCCATCCGGGCTGAAGGCATTTTCGAATGTCTCGCTCTTGTGTTCTTTGATTGACGACAGAATGTTGCCCGATCCGAGATACCAGTGATCAACAAATCCGAGGGCACTGCCTGCAATCAACTGCTGTCCGTCGGGGCTGAAGGCGAGCAAATGAATCTCATCTGACTGCCATCCCAGAGTCCGCACAGTCGCCTGAGCGTTTTCCGCTGTCCAGCTGTCAAGATCCCAAATGCGGACACTTTGATCAGCACCGCCGGATGCCAACTGTCGGCCATCCGGACTAAACGTAAGGCTCAACACCGCTCCACGATGTCCGTGAGTTGACTCCTTTTGTTGTCCTGTCTCGGCATCGAAGACATTCACATGCGGGCCAGGTGTTTCAGCGTTCATCGCCCAGAGTGTCTTTCCGTCGTTGCTCAGCGCGGCCACGAGGACGCCATTGCCCGCCAGCGGCAGCGTCACAGTGTTTTCCCCGGATTCCGTATTCCATTTCGACATTCGCCAGTTGCCGCCATCTGGATGCTTGTGGTTCGCGGTCAACAGCGAATACTCATCCGGTCCAACGGCCAGCAACCCCGCGCCTGAGGTGTCCAGTTTTCGGAGTTGTTCAAATGTCATCGCATCCCAGATCAGGACTTCTCGTTCGCTTCCTGTTGCGAGCAGTCTTCCATTCTTTTGCCAGGCAACGCTAAGAACGCTGTCCTGATGTCCTTCCAGTGTCTTCCGCAGTTCTCCGCTGTCAGCATTCCAGATGTTGACTTTTCTGTCCCAGCCGACGCTTGCCAATTGTTGACCGTTCGGGCTGAAGACGACCTGATGAGCAAGTCCCGCGTGAGCATTCACGGTGTAGAGCAAGGACCGGTGCACAACATCCCAGACGTGAATGGTCCCTTCCCAGCAGGAATCAGCCAGTTTTGTTCCGTCCGGGCTGAACGCCACGCTGAGTGTTGTCAAACCTTTCGGCCCCAGCGTTGTCACCAATTCGCCCGTTTCGACATTCCAGATCTTTGGTCCCGAATTCCCGCCGCCAGCCGCCACAAGTTTGCCATCGGGGCTATACGCAGTATGAAAGACTCGATTCACGGGACCTGTCAGGACTCGTTTCATTTCGCCGGTCGTTGCTTCAAACAGCACGACGGTATTGGACGACGGCACGGCCAGCAAACGACTGTCGGGAGACTGGCACATCCAGTGAGCCTGGCCAAACCAGGGCAGCAGATACGACGTTTCTTCAAGGACTCCGATCAATTCCTGCGGAGCATCGTCGGCCCTGCCATTGCCCAGTCGTACCAGCGACGCTGATGCAACATTCGCTCCGCTGCGGCCATCCAGAGGACTGACCTCGACTAACAGCTTTGTCGATGTGAGATCGGGGCTTGTCAACGACGTGGCCGTTGTCCCCGCTTCGATGACAGACGTCGAACCGGGTTGCACATCACTGAATGACCAGAAGTTCCGGCCGATGCCAGCGAGCCCAATCAACAGCACACACGCAGTCATCCATCGCAGCCTCCTGCCGCCAGAACGACGGACTTCCCGAAAATGGCGGTTCGGCGTATCCTGAGAAGCATCGTGTCGATCCGTCTGCGGAAGTCCAGCGGCCTGGAGTCGGAGCAGCTCCAGGACTTCGGTTGCGTTCTTGCAGCGATCATCCGGAGATTTAGCATGCAGTTTCGCAATGATGGCTGTCAACCACTCGGGGACCTCAGCGGCGACTTCGCGAATCGACTGCGGCTCCTGACTGCAGACTCGCTTGAGTGTTACCATGGTCGAACCAGAAACGAACGGCGGACGACCTGTGCAGAGAAAATACAGGACACTTCCCAGGCTAAACAGATCGCTGCGGTAGTCGACAAGTTCGCCGTTGGCCTGTTCAGGAGACATGTAGCCGGGTGTTCCTGCAATCATTCCGGATTGCGTCAGACTGGCGTCGTCCACAGCGCGAGCCAGTCCGAAGTCTGTGATGCGGATTCGTTTCGTTTCGTTCCGGTCTCGATGAGGATATTGGCCGGCTTGATGTCTCGGTGAACCAGCCCTTGCGCATGAGCAGCAGAAAGTCCGGCAGCAATTTGTGGAGCGATGTCCAGGACTTCCGAAACAGGCAGAGGACCATCACGTTCCACTTTCTCCTGCAGCGACAGTCCTTCGATCAACTGCATGACGATATATGGCACCAAACTTTGATCGTCGATGGCGTGGATGGCAATAATGTTCTTGTGATTCACGGCCGCAGCCGTCAGCGCTTCACGCACAAATCGATGTCGGGCAGATTCCATCGCCGCTAATGCGGGAGCCAGCACCTTGTCACATGAAGAGAATGTGCCGGAACCTTGCACTTGTTCGACGAATAGCGGATCATCGAAAGGTTCCACGGTATTCCTTCCGTCATTTACCCGCCTCATCATCTTCCATTTCAGGAACTCGCCCAATGAATTCCACAAGACGTCAAACCTTCCTGCTGCTGGCCGTTGCGCTGTTCTGGTTCAGTGAAGCGTCGAGCAACGCATTCGGGCAGACAGTTCAGCCGATCGACCTTGGGAATCAGCGTGAGTTGTTAATTGATGACCATTTGATCGGCGAAATGAAGAATGTGGAGCTCCTGGTACATTCGCCGGTTCGTGAAGAGGTCGCCGTCACCTGTGACGCCCCATGGGAAGGCAATGGCTGTGGATATTATACAGTGCTGCACGACAAGCAGGCATCGAAGTACCGCATGTATTATCACGCTTGGCAGATTCCGACGGGGATCGAACCAGGTGGTCCGCTGACCATTGGTTATTTTGAGAGCGATGACGGGATCAAATGGGATCGCCCGAACCTTCGACTTTGCGAGTTCAACGGTTCAAAAAACAACAACATTATGCTCGACAAAATGGGCGACGGCGGACAGTGTCATGACTTCTCGCCGTTTATCGACCAGAACCCGAATGCAACACCGGAAGCTCGTTACAAGGCCACAGGAGCAGGTTTTGACTGCATGAAAGGGGTCTGGTCTTATCAATCGCCGGATGGAATTCATTGGAAACCAATGGCGGACAAGCCGGTGTTCGACAAGGGCATTTTTGACTCGCAGAATATTTCCTTCTGGTCGATCAAAGAACAAAAATACATTTTGTATTACCGCATCTTTTCTGGCCAGGGAGCATCCGGCACTCGACTTGTGAACCGAGCGGTTTCGGACGATTTTCTGAACTGGACAGACGAAGGTACCATTCAGTTCCCGGAAGGTGAAGGTCCGGAAGCACTCGCTCAATTCTACGTGAATCAGATTAAACCATACGAACGAGCACCTCAGCTCTATCTGGGTTTCCCCGCGCGGTATGTGGACCATAGGCTGACCGCGTCAACGTCTTTACTTCCGGAATGGAATCGTCGGGAGAAACGCATGACTGTTGCACCTCGCTATGGCACGGCAGTGACCGATTCAGTTTACATCACCAGTCGAGATGGCAAGATGTTTCGTCAGAGCAACGATGTGTTCCTGCGGCCCGGCTTGAGAACTCAACATAATTGGTCGTACGGCGATAATTACATTGCCTGGCACGTCGTTGAAACAGATTCAACGAAAGACGATGCTCCACGGGAACTTTCGCTTTACGCAACCGAGTCTTACTTCACCGGCCGCGATTCACGCCTGCGCCGTTACTCTTTGCGGATCGATGGCTTCGCTTCGATTCACGCCAAGCTGCAGGAAGGCGAATTAAAAACGAAGGCGGTCACCTTCTCCGGAAAGGAACTGTCGCTGAATGTGGCGACCAGTGCAGCCGGCACCGTCGGAGTGGAAATCTGTGACCTCAACGGATCAGTCATCCCTGGCTATTCACTGGACGAATGCGATCTCATTTACGGCGACTCGATCGATCGCCGGGTGACTTGGAAAGATCACTCGAACGTTGAATCGTTAATCGGCAAAACCGTCATTCTGCGGTTCGTCATGCGCGAGGCCGACCTTTATTCGCTGGTCTTCGAGTAGTGCGAGCTTGCGGTGCCACGCAGTTGCAGGACGAAGAAAAGCATAAAAGGGTCACTTCGTTCACCTCATCCATTGGAAAACGAACTTGTGGTCGGCCTTATTGATCCATGGTGGATTCAAGGTTGAGCCGTCGCGCTATCGATTCCATTCAGGCGCGGTCGCCCAGTGGCTTGGCTCGCTGAGCCGACAGCCGAACCGCGTCCAGTTTCTGTATCGTGAGACACTCGTTGACATGAGCTGTCCAGCCAGGAAGCCTCGGCAACGGCTACGATAACAGCAGTTCGGGATCGGGTTCCGGTTTTTGCAACCAACGCCACAAAGAGCCCCAGCGCCAACCCTCCGCGTGTTTCACGAGGCCAGCCCGAAGTGCGTTTCGTTCGATGTAACGACACACCTCAAAGAAATGTTCTTCAACCTGAATCGAAAAACTTTTGTAACGTTGCTGGTAGACAGCCCGTGGTGGTCTTGGCAGCGTAGATTGTTAGGCCGCCTTTGAAGCTTCGAGGCCATTCAGGGCGAACCTGGCAGAGCCCAGCGACGCCTCGGGCTGGCCGTTGTACCAGTGGGCTGACGCCGTTCTGCTCGCCGAATCGCAGAGACTTAACGCAGTAACGGTTCCAACGCGTCGTTCCAGATTTTGTAGCCATCGACAGTCATATGCAGCCCGTCTTTCAGCAACAGTTCTGGCCGTGGTTGGCCATGGTTATCGAGCATCGGAGTCCACACGTCCAGGTACTGCAGCTTTTCGTCCTTTTCACACTGCGTTTCAATGAGCCTGTTGGCAGACTTTATCGTATCGGCCAGCGCCCAGCGTTTGACACTTGGCTTGATCGATACGTAGATCACCTTGCGGCAATCCGGCAGTTGTTCCTTCACCTTTGTGCAAAACTGAGCGAAATCGGCGGCAACAGTTTCGGGTGACTTTTTTTGAGCGATATCGTTGTCGCCGGCATACACCACGATAATCGATGGCTTGACCGGAGCGACGATGCGTTCAAAGAAATACACGCTGTCCGCCAACTGCGAACCACCAAAACCGTGGTTACATGTTTTCAGGTCGGGAAATGAATCGTTGAGTTTCCACATGCGGATGCTGGAACTTCCAACAAAGACGATGCTCCCCGGAGCTGATTCGCCGGATTTGATTTTTGCCTCAATAGCGGAGATGTCTTTTTCCCATTTGGCAAAGGCTGCATCGTCAGCCATAGCCGAAGAAAAGCCGCTGACCAGAACCATAAAGATTGAACAGACGACGGCTTTCATTGTGCACATTTCCTTGAGTTCTCTTTATCATCGCTTTGCGATGCAGAGGGCTTGCGTTCCCTGTGGCAAGTTTCTGAATTCTGTGTTGGGGTCCACGGAATATCAGGCCCGACAGTGTACCAGGGGATTGACATCCCCCGCTCGCCTTATTTGAAATTGAACGATTCGTTTGGACGCTGCCCATTCACTACATCGTCCCATGCCTGAAATTGTTGTGTCACGCCTTTGGAGCGAATCACAAAGAAGCCGACCACTTCATAGAGTTCTGCCAGGACGAGTGCGAACAAACCGCCAACAGCCATAATACCGATCAAGGCCTCTGGTGGCATCGCTGCTCCGCCTGCCGCCATTTGTTGTCCCATCTGGTCATACTGAGCAAACAAATTGATGACAACCAGAAACGGTCGAATCAAAAGTGACCCCAGACAGTATGCAATGAATGTGCCTCGTCCGGACATCGTGCCGCCCAAAACTCGAACGCCGCTGTAGATCAACCAAAAAGTCAGCAACAGCTGGATTGCCGTTCCAATCCATTGCAGGACCCCTGGCATCGGAATCGTCTGCTGTGCCATTTCTTCGATCTTTGTCCGAAGAAAAAAAATCGTGATGATGCCGAATGCCTGTGCTAGCAATGACAAGCCACCGAACACGAGGTTCAGAATTCCAAACACTGTCGCCATCGAAGGTTTGGTTGCCGGTCCTTTCTGCGCCGCATAGTTTATTGCCTGAGGCGGCGAAAATGGATTGTTGGTATCGGGCATCGATTCAAATGGTTGGCTCATTGCAGATTGCCTTTAATTCGGCGGGCTGTTGAAAAGAAAGTTGGACGCTAACATTCTGGTTTGTCGTGTCAGGATCAACGCGACACAGTCTGGCATTTAGTACGCTTCAGGGCAAGGAAGTAAGTTTCAGTACATCATGCTCAATTCGCTTCCCATCGATTCCATTCTACCGCAGATCGTGGCCGCGTTGCAGAAATCAAACTGCGTCGTGCTGCGAGCCCCGGCCGGTGCGGGCAAAACTACACGCGTGCCTCCGGCAATTCTGCAAATGCTGGCCTCACAGCACGGGCAGATCGTGATGCTGGAACCACGCCGCATCGCCGCACGCACAGCCGCTCGACGAATGGCCTCCGAACGAAATGAGCGCGTCGGCCAGACGATCGGCTATCGCGTTCGATTTGAAGAATCGGTCAGCTGCGACACGAAAATCCTCGTCGTCACAGAAGGCGTCCTGTTGCGAAGATTGCAGGATGATCCGTTCCTCGAAGACATCTCAGTTGTCATCTTCGACGAATTCCATGAACGTCGTCTCGACAGTGATCTCGGGCTCGCCATGGTTCGCCGTGTACAGCAGACTGTACGTCCTGATCTGAAGATTGTCGCGATGTCCGCTACGCTCGATCCCGCCAGCATCGCCCGATATCTTGGAGATTGCCCGATCGTTGAAAGCGAGGGCAGACTGCATCCGGTTCGCATCGATTATCTGAGACGAATCGAACGGCAGTCCATCACGGAACTCGCCACAAACGGCATCGAACAGGTGTTGCAGCAAACAGACGGCGACGTTCTTGTGTTTCTGCCCGGCGTCGGGGAAATCATGCGCACGCGCAGCGAACTGGATTCATTGTCGCGTCGCCACAATCTTGCCGTCATGACATTGTTCGGCGACATGACACCCGAAGATCAGGACCGCGTGCTGGCTCCGTGCTCACAGCGCAAGATCGTGCTATCGACGAACGTCGCGGAAACATCCGTCACGATTGAAGGCGTCACGGCCGTCGTCGATACGGGTCTCGCGCGGCAGATGCAGTTTGACGCCGACATCGGTCTCGACCGTCTGGAATTGTCGCCAGTTTCAAAAGCATCCACCGATCAGCGGGCCGGTCGAGCGGGCCGAACACAACCCGGGATTTGCCTGCGTCTTTGGGAAGAATCAACTCAACGACGTCGGCCGGATTTCGAGGTCGCGGAACTGCACCGCGTTGATTTGTCGTCAGCCGTGCTGCGACTTTACGACTGGGGTGAAACTGACATCGCAGCTTTTCCATGGTTCGAAATTCCTCCTGCGGCTTCGATTGAACATGCTCAAAAGCTACTGCGATTGTTGGGAGCCATCGACGACCATGGTGTCACGGCTCTCGGCCGACGCATCGTGCGGTTTCCGGTCGCTCCACGTATCGCCCGACTGCTGGTGGAAGCACAACGTTTCGGCCAGCCCGACCGTGCGGCTCTGATGGCAGCGTTGCTTTCCGAACGCGATCCATTTATGCGAAACGTGCGAGATCACCAGCCGGCGCGTGGCGGTCCAATTAAAACGACCCCGATTCATCGATCACGCTCGGATGTACTGGATCGTCTGCATGCAGTCGAAGATTACCTAAAAACCGGGCAAGAGCATTCGTTGTGCGGCGAAATCAATCGCGGTGCCGTGAAGACGCTGACTCAGGTGGCGAAGCAACTCGCAAACGCATTGCGCGAGGAACAAATCTCTGCAAAGCAATTGGCACTCCACGCCACATTGGATTCCGATGAAGCACTATTGCGAGCACTGGTGGCGGGTTTTCCAGACCGTGTCGCCAAACGACGTGATGCCACTGGCGACAAAGGGCTGATGGTGGGTGGGCGAGGTGTCAGAATTGGACCGAAATCCGCCGTCCAGAAATCTCCACTCTTTCTATGCGTTGATATTAATGGAGCTGGCTCCGACGCGACCGTTCGACAGGCGTCCGAAGTTCTGCGCGAATGGTTACCTCCATCGTTGCTGCGGACCGGAGACGAATTGTTCTTCCATCCGACGCAGAAGCAGGTGGTCGCGCGGCGGCGTGTGTCGTTTGATGATCTTGTGCTGGAAGAAACTCCCACGGCGATAGCTGATCCGGTCGCTGCGGCCGACATGCTATTTCAGGCGGCTCGAAATCAACTGGATCACGTCATGCCGCAGGACGACGATTTCAGCAGTTTCGTGGCTCGCAGTCGCTGCCTGCGCGACTGGATGCCGCAGCTCAAACTGCCAGAATTTAACGACATGCTGATGTTCGACGTTCTGCGTACACTTTGTCACGGTCGCCGTGCGTTTGTTGAACTCAAATCCGCACCATGGCTTGCAGCGTTGCACTCAAAGCTGGACTACGCTTTAGTGCAGACGATCGAACGCGAAGCTCCGGAACGCATCACGGTGCCAAGTGGTAGCCGAATCCGGCTTGTCTATGAGGCCGATCGTCCGCCCGTGTTGCCGGTTCGCATACAGGAAGTGTTTGGATTGAAGCAAACACCTCGCATTGCCGGCGGACGGATTCCCGTGCTGTTGCATCTGTTGGCCCCGAACATGAGGCCGCAACAGGTCACAGACGACCTTGCCAGTTTCTGGGCGAACACGTATCCGGATGTCCGCAAAGAACTGAAACGCCGCTATCCGAAACATGCCTGGCCGGAAGACCCATTGACGGCTCCGGCCGTGAAGAAAGGATGATTCCCTTAGTCAGAATATCAGCTTTCGGTATTCTGCAGCATCCACCATTCGGCTGCTCCGGATTCGCTGGCGAGCTGTTCCAGAAACTCCTCGGCGAACGGTTTATTTGGCAAATTCAGAGCTTCCATTGGAAGCATCGCGACACTCGCGGCCGGAACTGCAGTGATGTCTGGTGGAGAATCGTAGTTTGCAGCGTCAAATTTACCCTGAGCCTGTGATTCTGCCACGACTTCCGTCTGAGCATCTTCAGTTGTCGGCAACAAGACGGCCAGCAATTCCGGAATCTCGCCGGAAGGCAGTTCAGCCTCGTTCAACGCAACTGAGAAGTTTACAGGAGCACTCCATGGCAGCTTTGTTCCATCAGCATTGACAGCCTGAACCCAGACGCGGTACGAACCGGTTGGCAATGGATCTGTCGGAGCAAACTCTGTAATCGAAATGCCAACCGATTGAATGTAAGTGAAATCAACACCCAACCATGCAATCTGGATATTGTAAGACTTGGCACCTGTCACCGGCGTCCATGTAATATCCGGGATTGGAATGACGTTGTCTCCGGCTTTTGGCGACGTTATGACTGGAACTCCACCAGTCGCAGTGAAGGAATACGGCAAACTCCAGCTCGTCATTTTTCCTGTTGTGCTGACTGCACGAATCCAGACTGAATATTTACCGGGCTCGATGTTCTGTTCGAACTGGTAGAAGTTTGTCGATGACGTCGTTCGCAGGTACGGAGTTTTCCCGTCACTACGTTCAACCCACACTTCGTAGCGGGCGGCTTTGTCGATAGGGGTCCATTCGATGATCGGACGGAGAGCGGTCACAATGCGATTGTTTGGATCATTCGATTCAATTCCAACCGGGCCAGTAACGACCGGAAGCGGGATGGTCGAGAAATCGCTCCGCAAGCTCCAGAGGCCAACTACTTCGGGCAGATATCTTGTCGCATGCGTCAACGTGCCAGGGTTGATGCTGCCGACGACACTCACCCTGACCTGACCAGATGTCTGCGGAATCTGGAGAAGGTACGTCTGATTCAGGGCGTTAGTGGAGCCTACCACATCGGCATTTTCGAACCCTTTGAGAGAAAAGACAGCCGCTTTTATAACGGCAGCCGTCGCGTCGTAGCTGATCGGACCGGTCTGCTGGGTTGTTCCTTCCTTTCCGAAAGTCGTCAGGACGATCCGGTAACTTCCGGACGTGGGCGTTCCGGTGAGTTTGATTTCGGTCACCTGATGCAAGCGTCTGGCTCGTACCCAGAATACGTAGTTGCCATCAGCCAGCAATGCGGGGATCTGATAGAACGTCGTCGTGAGATAGCGTGCAGAATAGATTGCTGTTTTTTCGTTCACAGCTCCGGCTTTACTGACCCAGACTTCGTAATGCGTCGCACCTTCGACAGGCTCCCATTCCAGCAGAATCCCCGGAGCGTTAATTACGCTGGCAGATACGGTGCCGGGGCTGACGGTTTCCGTGACAGATGCTGTCACTTTTCCGACACTGACGGGCAATTGCAGTCGATGTGTGAAATTTGGCGAGGAGCCGATCGTCGCGACCTCCGTCGTTTCAAATCCCCTCAAACTCCGAACAGCCGCCTGTACCTGTATCGCCGTGGCGTTGTAGGGCAGCATCGGCGTTCTTAACGTTCGCCCCGCTGCACCAAATGTCGTGATTGCAATTGAATAGGAGCCAGCGGTTGGCGTGCCACTGATGTTGACCTCGATCACATGAGAACTCTGAAACGTGCCACCCACCGGACGTGAAATGGTTACCAGCGGTGCGACTTCAAAATCAAACGCACTACTCCATTCGGACGTGCGTCCACCATCGTCCAGGGATCGCACAAAGACGCGATAGTTCCCCATCGGCAGGTCGTTGGTCAGCGTGTGAGAACGCACTTCCTGACGCAGCACATCGCCATTTCCGTCCGGCTGTGTGTTGCCATCAGCATCCAGGATGGGCGTATTGTTTGCGACCCGTATGATCTCCGATTTCAGTTCGGTCTGATTGCTGAGGAAGATTTCGAACCGTGAAGCACCGGGAGGCGTATCCCATGTGATTGTTGGCTTTGTTTCGTTGAGTTTATTCGGTGTGCTCGTCAGTTGTGAATTTATCGGCCCGGTCACAGTCGGCTTCACCTGAACAATGAACTCCGCCACAGTTGACCAAGTACCAGTCACGCCGCCAGTAAAGTTTGGTCGCACCCACGCACGCGTCCTACCCAGATTCAATGGCGTAGGATGTGTGTAGTTCGTCGAAGTGATGCCGTTTTTAATAAACTGGACCTCTCTCTGTTCCGCGTCTGTGACCCACAGGTCGTAACTGACCGCGTTATCAACGGCCTCCCATGTAATCGTGGGAGTCGCATCATTGACTGTACCTGTCGGCGACAGCACTGTCATCAATGAGCGGACTTCGAGTGACTCAACGACCGCTGGGGCCTGTAAGTTGCTCTTGCTGCGACGTGATCGTTGATTACCTGTCATTGTTTCAAACTTCATGGTCAGCTCTGCCATTTTGCTCGACGGAAGGGTGAAGAATGCCGCAGACGAACCTGATTTGAATGCAACAACCACACGCCGAACGATTGCGGATGTTGCAGTGACCAAATGAACGTTCGTCTCATCAAGTTATCGCCAATACGTAAAACGTGATTTGACGGAAGACTCGCTACAACCGGAAGAACACGAAAAAGACGACCGACTCGCACGGTGCTGTTTTTCTAACCGGAAAATACTCCCCAGTCTTCCCACGTTGACAGACTGCGTCTTTCAGTCATTTCTGCCATTCAAATGCGTTAGACGTTTGTTTTCACAGGGTCTAACAGAAGGCTGGATATTTGGGATTTCTGGAGCAACCAAAATTGTCGTTTCAATCCGCAATTATGGGAGTTTCAGGCCTTGGTTTTCCGGTTGGGTAAACGAATTCAGAAATTCAGTTCAGGAAAGGCAGGAAGGATCGATCACCGATTCGGCTTACATTCCAAACTCGCGTTCTCAGAAGTCCCGACGATCTGGACCGAGCCTTCAAGAGGCCGAAATGATATTGCCGACCACCATTCATCCAGCAGTCCAGGTACGATCTGCCAGCCGCATTCAACAGCCCGAGATTTCAGTCTCAGTTTGTCTGGATTGCGGTATACCCGTGCCCGCGCGACTCGTGGAATTGACGCGTCAGGATCTGATGATGCTGACCGACCGACCTTTGCGCTACGGCACGAATTTGCAATTGGCGTTGTTTGGGAATCTGATGACGACTGTCACTCAGAATCGCGCTCTCGTGCATTGGTGTCGCCCGAATCAGCACGGGTGGCAGATCGGTGCGTTTCTAACGATGCCGCTTCCCAACCGTCTGACGGAACGCGAATGGAGCGATCTGCGTAACAGCCTTCGCTACGAATGCAACTGGCGTGCCTGGGTGTTATGGGATGGCGATGGAAAACTCGAACCCGTCAGGATTACGAACTATTCAGTTGGGGGAATCAGCCTGGATACAAAACGCATTGTTCCTCACGGAAGCAAGTTCACTCTGTTTGGCTCGAACGGAGCAAAAGATCGATCGGCATTGAATGGTGAAGTCCAGTGGACTCGCCAAAACTCCGACGGCGTGCAGTTAGGATGCCACATCCATGGTCAACGTGGTCGCGATTTGCCGAAAATGTTTGGCAATCTTGATTCCGTCCATATCGCGCCCGTTGAAGGTCAGAACTCCGATGGAACTTCAGACTCTCTCGAAACTCAAGCCTGCGAACTTGCGGCTGCTGAACGCTTTCTGCCGACGGGATTGGCTTACGAAAGAATGCTGTCAACAAGTTTTCCGTGCACGTCAGTCAGTCGATAACGTCGCCCCTGAAATCTATACGTCAGACGTTCGTGGTCAACCCCCAGCAAGTGCATGATGGTGGCATGCAAATCGTGAACGTGCAGACCGTTCGTCGCAACGTTGTAGCCAAGTTCATCTGTTTCGCCGTAAACAGAACCAGATTTGATGCCTCCGCCAGCCATCCAGATGCTGTAACATCGCGGATGATGATCGCGGCCAAAATTTGGCTGAATCTTGCCCTGACAGTAATTCGTCCGTCCGAACTCGCCCCCCCAGACAACGAGCGTATCTTCCAGCAGGCCACGCTGTTTCAGATCTTTCACAAGAGCGGCCGCAGGGCGATCTGTTTCCTTGCAAATTCCTGGCAACGCATTTGGAAGTCCGCTGTGATGATCCCAGTCCTGGTGATACAACTGAATAAATCGCACACCGCGTTCGGCCAGCCGGCGGGCCTGCAGACAATTGGCCGCAAAGGTGCCCGGTGTTGTGACATCGGGGCCGTAATCATCCAGCACAGATTTGGATTCGCCGGAGATATCAGTGGCTTCCGGCACACTGGTCTGCATCGAATACGCCATTTCATAGTGATCAATGCGGCTTTGAATTTCGCTGTCCGCCGTTCCGGCATATTGATGCTGATGCAGTTCTTTTAAGCGGTCCAGCAACATTCGTCGGCTGCCACTGCTGATCCCGTTTGGATTGCCTAAATACAACACGGGATCTTTCGCCGCTCGAAACAACACACCCTGGTGACGCGATGGCAGAAATCCGCTGCCCCACAAGTGAGCTCCCAGCGGTTGGCCACCTTTGTCTTTCGTTATCAGCACGACAAACGATGGCAGATTGGCATTCGCCTGCCCAAGTCCGTAGCTCAGCCACGCTCCCATACTGGGACGGCCCGCGATTTGAGTTCCCGTCTGCAGAAACGTGACGCCGGGTCCATGATTGATAGCTTCCGTGTACATGGAATTCACGACGCACAAATCATCGGCAATGCTGGCGGTATGCGGCAGCAATTCGCTGAACCATGCGCCGCCTTGCCCGTGCTGAGAGAACTGAAATGGCGAGCCAACCAATGGTATTGACGACTGATTTCCCGACATTCCGGTGAGACGTTGAGTTCCACGGACAGAATCCGGCAGTTGCTGACCGTTCATCCGATTCAGCATCGGCTTGTAGTCCAGCAGATCCAACTGCGACGGCGCGCCGGACATAAACAGATAGATAACGCGTTTCGCCTTCGGAGCAAAATGCGTCGCGCCGAGGATGCCGTGGTCCGGTGACTCTGCCGCACCAGAATCCTGTGCCAGCATGTTGGCCAAGGCGATGCTGCCAAGACCGATGCCGGATCCGGTCAGGAAATTTCTTCGAGTTTCATTCGTTGTGAAAAAGGCCATTGCAGGTGCGTCCGTTAAATCCGAGTCAATTTCTCGTTCCAAGGCTCCAGCCCTGGAACGCCATGCACTGGAGGCTCCTGCCTCAAGTGACACCAATTCACAAGGCCTGAAGTATGTTCATTGTGCCTGATCATCACTGCAGAGTCGAGTCCCGACATGAAACGGAGGCACGGGAATTCTGGCAATCTCGCTTCCTGGCTCGTTTCAGCGGCGGCCCAAGCCTGCTATCCTGCGAAAGTATCACCTCAAATTCCGGTTCGTCAACTTTCACCCAAACTGCCAAATTCATGTCAACCGAACCCCAGGGCGACTTATCGCCCAACAACACTGTTACCTCTCCCGCCGAAGACACAATTGCTCTGGACATGTTTCTTAAGCTGGCGAATGTCGTACAATCGGGCGGTCAGGCAAAACACCTGATTCAATCCGGCGTCGTTTTGGTGAATGGCGAAGTGGAAGTGCGTCGCGGACGCAAGTTGCGACCCGGTGATTCTGTTGAAATAAACGGCGAACAGTTTGTCATCGAATCTGACGGACTATGATATTGCTGAGGATATAGCAATCATGACCAGCTCAAATGATGATGATACGCGGCAGTCACCGGACGATGATCTGGAGTATTTGCCGCCGGTATCGATTCCGGCAGAGGGCGTGAATACTTCGCCATTTCAATATATCAACACCATCAATGCTGATCGTGACTTGTACGCTCGTCAGCGTGCGGATTATCAGAAGTATAAACGTCGCCAGTTGCGGACGTCAGTGATTCTGTTTGTGTTGACGCTGTGCAGTACGTTTCTGGTGGCGTCTGGTTATGTCCCGTTCACATGGCTGTCGATTCAGATGTCGCCGTCGTTTGGAGATGATCTGGAACGACAAATTCTGGATCATGCCCTGGCAACCGGTGACGTTCCGAAATCAGTGAATGAATTTCTGTGGGAAAATGTGATCTCCGGCGTGATGTATGCCATTCCGCTGATGTCCATTTTGTTCTGCCACGAAATGGGACATTATTTACTGTCCGTTCGACATCGCGTTCCCGCGTCGTTCCCGTACTTCATACCTTTGCCGTTGCCTCCACTGGGAACCATGGGTGCCGTGATTTTGCAGGGGCGTGGTGTCGCAACTCGACGCCAGATGTTTGATATCGCGGTAGCTGGCCCCATCGCCGGACTGGTTGTTACGATGCCCGTGCTGCTGCTGGGCCTCTATCAATCCGGCTACAAAACATTAGCGCCAGGCGGCGGTCTTGAGTTTGGCGAGCCGTTGCTGCTGCAGTGGCTGATTCATTGGATTCACGGTCCAGGATTGCCCGGACAGACATTCGTCATTACCACTCTGGGCTTAGCTGGCTGGGTCGGCGTGTTCATTACCGCAATGAATCTCCTGCCTGTCGGCCAGTTGGACGGCGGCCATATTTTGTACACGCTGATCGGCCGCAAAGCGCACGTCGTGGCCATTTTTGTGATTGTTGCAGGAGTGGCCATGATGGCATTTCAGGGGACTTATACTTTCTCCCTGTTATTGATCTTACTGATCGTCACGGGGCTGCGTCATCCACCCACTGCCAACGATTCAGAACCTCTGGGAGCCAGCCGCGCGTTACTTGGCTGGTTAACTTTATCATTCCTGATCATCGGTTTCACACCAACGCCAATCTCAGAAGCCGCAGGCGCCAAACCATCGACTCCCGCCGAACAGACGGAGGCAGCAACTGCTGACTACAGCGGCAACGAAACATCCCTTTGAAGTGGATTAGTTGGCCGTCCATACGGAAGTATCGACTGTCGTCGAAACTGCGTCCGCCGCTTGCTGCGACCGCTTGCTGATCTGCCACAATTTCGTCAACCGACAAATTGCCATCTGCAACGCGGAACATGGACTGCCGCCACGGCAGCACAGATAGCATCTGGCGAAAGCCCTGAGTTTGCCAAGTTCCTGACAATATTAAAGATCGCAACTCGTTTTGGAAGGCGTTCATGAATTCGTCCATTAGCAGTCACATCATACCGAAGCGGGTGGAATCGGTGGTGTACCTGATGGTGATCGGTCTGACTGCGCACTTTCTCCTGCAGCGTGTCTACCGCCAGAATACGCCGCCAGAATACGCCGCCGAATTTACCGGTGAAGGAACGGCGGACGACGATTGAGACATTGCTGCGATCTTTCGCCACGTATACGATCCTGGTCTATCACCGCTCGCCGTTTCTCCGCGACGTGTGTCCGACTCGGCTGACAACCCGCCAGCGAAACATTTTGAACCGTCTCAACTTCTCGACACCCGCTCAGATCCTCAGCCGAAGACTTCCCCGACTCCCCGACGACTGAAAGCTCGGACCCTTCCAAAACCGCCGCGGAGTTTCCCCCTTGTTACTCCGCAAGGGGGGGTGCGGAGAATAAGGCTGGCTGCGGGTGAAGTGAAGATTTGAAGAACATACAGAAAACACCCGCGGCTAGCACTTTGCGGCTCACTCGACGCGATTGGGCGGAGGTGATTTCAGGTTGGCGATCAGAACAGTCAATGATCGCGTCCCGCAAATTTATTCAGCCGTGGAGTGCGACCGAATTCCGTCACGAAACAAACCAGAGTTTCATCCAGCAGTCCGCGATTGTCCAGATCGGTGACCAGCGCGGCGAAGGCCTGGTCGTTGCTGCCCATCATGACCCAATGACCAATTCCATAGCGTCCTTCGCCGCCTGCTCTATCGCGCACGGTGCCACAGGAATCGGGCGTGTAAATCAAATCGTGATGATCCCAGTTCAGATTGAATCCGCCGGGCGTTTCCGGTGTCAGCGGCCAGCGAACATCGACCGTCACAAATCGAACTCCGGCCTCAAGCAAGCGGCGGCCCGACAGATAACACTCACCGCGATGGGCTTGTCCGTACTCTTCACGAATCTGAGGCGATTCGGCCGACAGATCAAAAGCCTTAGAAACTTCGGCATTGGTCAGACTGTTGAAGGCTTGTTCGTAGAAGCGATCCATCCCCTGCAACGCGACCTTGTCAGCCTCGGTTGAAAATCGCTGATCAAGGCTGGACAGCAACTGATATCGGCTTGAACGCACTAAGATGTTCGACGACCGCTTCTGGTTTGGGGTCCCATGTGTCGAGGTGACAAAGTCCGCCCTGTTCCAGAATCACGATCAATCGCCTAGCAGCCGGAGTCACGGAGGAAACACTCGAGATTTCTGCAGCCAGCAGCTCCGGAATCGAAAGCCCCAGGACACCGGCTGTGCCGGTTTGGATCAAATGCCGACGTGTCCATTCCGGACCACAGGATTTGGGATCTGGCATACAGGATCGTGTCCTGGTAAAAGTTCTGTGCAGATCAGCCGCCGAACGAGCCCTCAGCTTAGCAGAATCGTACGGTTGACTGTCCTGAAAAAGTGAGCATCCGAGCCGTAGTACGGGAAAATGGAATGATCAGATTGGGATTCTGGCCTGGAAGGCCGTTAAAGATTTTACAACAAAATAGCAGGCACACTCCGTGTGCCGTCCGCCCATTCGCGTGTTTTCAAGAGCTACGGCACTTGGAAAGCGCCTGCTACTTTCGAAATCGAGTGCCATTGGCTTCACGACCCCGGCAGAAAGCGTGTCGGCCCATCCGGGCCCAAACGCAAAGTGCCTGCTTCTCCCCAAAGTTTCGTTCACGATGCGAGTTGAATGAACACGATCACACCAATAGTCAACCAGTGCAGTTCCTCCTAAAAATCCTTCGCGGCGTTGTCGCAAATGGGGGCAGCCGCATATCAGTCTTGAGCAACGCCCCTGGATCGCTGCCGAAAACTGCGATACTGGATATGATCCATCGCCGACAGACTAAACTGGTGCCAAAGTATAAAGCAAACCAATCCACTGCCTCCCCTTTTTTCCTTGCTCAGCTCTTCAGGTTTTGATTATCCATGATCATTCGACAAACATCGCTCATCGAAGTCCGAAAAATACCCGCCAAAGGTCGAGGCATTTTTGCGACTGACTTTATTCCGGAAGGCACAGTCTTTGAAAGAGCGCCGGTCCTGGTGATGCCTGCCAAAGAAATTAACGTCGAACAGGAAGACACGGTGCTTTCACACTACCTGTTCGGGTGGGGTAAGAATACGGTTGCGATGGCGCTCGGATTTGGTTCTCTTTACAATCACTCGTATTCGCCGAATGCTCGCTACGAAGACGTCAGCGGCCAAATGAAAAACTACATCGCCATCCGTGATATTCAGGCAGGCGAAGAAGTGACCATCAACTACAACGGCGATGCCAACTCAAAGGAATCAGTGTGGTTCGATGTGATTGAGAGTAAAGCCGAAGCTGCCCCAAAGTCCGCAAAAACCAAAGCCGTTGCTTTAACGGAAAAAGTCAGCCGTACAAAACCTGACGCTGCTGCTGCCAAAAGCCGGAAGCCAACCACTGCCGCCACAAAGCATTCGCCAAAGAAAAGCAGCAAATCAAAGGCTTGAACTTCCCCAGAACTCGCTGACCTGATCCGAGGTTTCTTGTTACACCACGAAATGCCAGTACTTTGGCAAGGCAACCATCGCACAAATGGGCAGTGGAACAATCTGCCACGTTTCATCCAACACCCGCATGAAGGCCGAGTCGTCTTCCGGCGTCTCAAAAATCGTCAGTCGTGCGACAGCTCGATTGTACTCGTCAGAACCCGATTTCACGTCAGCCGTTAACACACCGGGCTGGCTGTAATTCGCCGGTACTCGTTCTGGCGAGACTTTGCCATCTTCGTTTTCGAAGGCTGTTGAGATTGTCACCTGACATGGCCCGACGATGGCACCCGACTGATTGTTCGAATACGAAAGGCTGTAGTAGCCATTGTCGTCGGTCCCTCCTGACGCCGGCCGGCCTTTTTCAGGCTGAAAGACAATCGAAGCGCTGGCAAGCGGCCTGCCATCCAGCGTGACAGTGCCGGAGACGGAACCGACATTGGCCGTTTCACCGCCTCCACATCTCGCCAGAGAAACGGAAATCAACATCGCCATACACGCAAGCGAAGTTCGTTTCGTAACCATCGAGATGACGTGAGCCATCGAGTTCTCCCTGACGTTCTTGATTTCGTTGTTCAGCGACCGTGTTACCAAAATCGTCTGAGGAGGTCGCAATGGACCGGCTCAATTCGAGGCTCGCTCATGCAAGATCATCCGCAGGTCAGAATTCGCCGAGGACGGTACTATCGGCCATGGCGCCGAGTGCTTCGAAGGTGCTGTTGATGGGGTTGTCTGGCTTCCAGTCGGGGTCGTAAAAAGGGACATTCTACTTTACGGGCGATGTGGTTAGTGTTATGTTACGGGAATGCCACGAACATCCAGAGCTTCTCGCGGTGATTATGTTTACCATGTCCTGAACAGGGGTAATGGTCGCGGCGATGTCTTCCACAACGAGGACGATTTCGCTGCGTTCGTTAGTCTCATGCGGGAGGCTCACGACAAAGTGCCGATGCGGCTGACGGGGTTTTGTCTGATGGCAAACCATTTCCATTTGCTGTTGTGGCCACATGAAGATGGAGATTTGAGTCGCTGGATGCAATGGATGATGACCGCGCACGTTCGGCGCTATCATCGGCACTACCAAGGTAGCGGCCATGTCTGGCAGGGCCGTTTTAAAGCATTTCCGGTTCAGTCGGATGAACACTATCTGACCGTGCTGCGTTATGTAGAAGGAAATCCGCTGCGAGCGAATATCGTTCAGCGAAATCAGGACTGGGAGTGGTCCAGTTTGAAGCCAGCAGTTCTTAGCGGTCCTGAGGGCCTGCTGTCCGATGGTCCGATCCTGAAGCCCTCACAATGGACGCGTCACGTGAACGGCATGCAGACCGAGGCCGAACTCAAATCACTCCGCCACAGTCTTGCCCGGGGCACCCCATTTGGCGATACTCGCTGGCAGACAACAACGGCCAAACGGCTCGGCCTTGAGTCATCTCTTCGACCACGAGGAAGGCCAAAGAATTCAAATAAGTAGAATGTCCCTTTTGATGTGTCCCAGCCGCTTGATGTAGGACGGGTCTCCAGACCCCGTCCTCCGGTAAAACAGAATCTGCCGATCGCCTTACAACATCGCTTCTTATTGTTGACAGGACGATTATGGTCAGGACGATTAAAAACACAAATTGCGATTCATCGTCCTGTCCTCCATCGTCCTGTCCTCCATCGTCCTGTCCTCCATCGTCCTGTC